>SMTZ1_10002175_pt1 | contig 19864 bp, 19 predicted proteins | sample DeeMarSWOR136_30_FD_25667 | JGI IMG/M metagenome (IMG submission 25667)
CCTCTAAATCTGCAATTCTTCCAGCACTGTGAAGAATCTCTATACCATGTCGAGCATTACTAGTTTGGCTTGAGATTTCTGCCACTAAGTCGATTATTTCAGGGTTTACTACGCCTGGTTTGAAGGCAATTTCAGCCCGGTAAGTTAGAATTTCTACAAGGTCTTCTTTAGAATATCTTTCTACATCTATCTGGTCATGTAGATATTCAGAAAGTTTATCCTTAAGTGTGTGGCCCCATTCAGTGGGTCTGCTTATTAGGATTAGGGAGATTCTCGCTTTTCCTGCGCCAAAAAATTCCGCTGCATGTACCAGGGATAAAACATCTTTGCTATCAAGCATATAGGATTCATCTAAAGCTAGAACGAGGTGGGAATTTGTCTTTTCTAACCGTTTCATCATCATTTCGAGAACTTCTTCGTCGGAAAATCCTCGAGCGCTAATCGAGAACTTTGACCCGAGAAGATGGCGTAATATAGCAGTTTTTGAACGTGTAGTGTGACAATTATAGTAGCTAAAAAGAATTGAATATCCTCTTTCTGAAGCTTCCCTTGTGACTTCATCCATGGTTCTTTTTACTGTGGCGGTTTTTCCGAATCCTGGTCCGCCCAATATCGCGATTTGAACGGGGAATGAGTCTTCTTGAAGTATCGGTCGTAAGTCCCTTGCAAGCCGCGACATTTCACTCTCTCTTCGGGGCAAACTTTCGGGGACATATTCTGGGAAAAGAGTTCGTTCGTCTCTGAAAACCCCGGAGCCAAAAAGCGACTTGCTTACATCAAAATTCATTTATAACCACCAAAGGGTCAAACGACTAAAAACTTCTAATCGACCGTCAATTCTTATTTTTTAATATTATTTTTATTTGCGCTATTTTCTTCAATTTTTTCTTTGATTATTTGTCCAAGCAGAGGTCGCAAAGCCAGTTCCCGTCCACATAAGTCAGGTCATCTGCGAAGTTTCCACAGAGATCACAAAAGTCGCTTATAATTTGGGGTGGGGGATCGTATACAGGGCCTTCCTTGATGCTTTCTCCTTTTTCTTCTTCAATAACTATGTGTGATAGACCTAAGCGGGCGTGTTCCCTTTCGAGAAATATGAGTTCGGGTTCGATTTTAGTGATATCAGTTTCGGTTAATATGCCAACAATTTTTCCCTCTCTTATCACGGGCAATCTTCTTATCTTTTTTTCACGCATCTTTTTTGCAGCGTCTTCTATACCAGCTTTTGCCTCTATCACGATGAGGGGAGCACTCATAGCATCTTCTACTTTAATCTCTGAAGGAATTATTCCTTTAGCTATCACCTTAGTCAATATATCTCTTTCAGTGATTATACCTACCTTTTTATCCCCCTTCGTTACTAACAATGAGGATATTTCCTTCTCGGTCATGAGACCTACTGCTTTAAGAACTGTTTCTTCAGCATCAATAGTAATAACTTCCGTAGTCATTATGTCTTTTACTCTTATATTAGCGCTATTTTCGGGATATGTCATCTTTAACCCCATTCTCTTTTCTCAATTTTAATTATGTCTTACCGAATATAAAATCGTTACTTAATTTGTACAATCTTTAGAGCCATGAAGGCTTTTTCACTAAAAAAAATGAAAAATAATTTCTCAATTCTTCTTTTCCCATCAAATATTTTACTATTTCTTCGTTTTCAAGAATTGTAAAACCTTTTTTTAAAGCTTGCCTAAAATATGAACCTAAACCCAAGCTATCGATCTTCTCTGTTAGAAGCTGGTGCATTAAAGAAATAACATCGGTAAATTCTCGTTCCAACTCGACAAACCATCGTTTTTCTCTGATATAAGGCCCTGCTAACACCTTACTTGAACCTAAATGTTTTTTCAAAAAATTTACCTCCTCCTTCATAGATACTGGAGGACCTTTGTGTTTTAAAACAGCAGGTATTTCTCGATGGGTTACTTCAAAAAGTAGAAAAATTAGGCCAGCCTCATCGGACCAAGGCAAAGACTCGATTATTTGAAACCCTGCTTCTTCAATGGCTTCTACTATAGCACGTTCTGAACGATAAATTTGGCCCCAAAGAATATCAGGTGCCACGTTCAGTTCTTTGAAAACTAAAGCGAAAAAGAAGGTTTTTCTCTGCTTCATAAGGGATAATAACTCTTCATCAAGGAGAGAAAGCAAGGGAGTTTGGGGATAGAAGAAATTTTCTGAAGGTTTTTTTAAGAAAGTTTTAGCTGCAGCTCTGAAAATGGTTAGTTTTTTTAAAGTTAAAGCAGAGGCTGCATTCCTTACGCGATCTACAGGATCTACGAAAATCAAAGGCTCCTCATTAAACAAATCAAGAGGAACCCTCAGATCTTCATAAAAATTTATCAATTGAAGAACAGTTTTTCCAGGTTTCCAATTAATTACATTTTTACAAACATCTATAAAAGAACTGTAATAAAGAACTAAAAGCTCAGTTAAATAGCCAGAAAAGCCACCTACTCTTAGTTCTGCTCCGTAAACTCCTATACCTTTCATGAAAGCTTTCAAAAGCCTTATCTCTCTTCTCAAATCATCGTTCAACCTCGATAAAAGAAACTCGGTATGAAGAGGGGTTCTATCCACAGCTGAACGCCGATCCTCAATCTTCTCTATCTTAAAACAGGGAACAATTTCAATCCTATAATCTTCAAAAATAATTTCACCAAAAGGATGCTCAGAATATCTTTCCTTCCAATCATCCCTAAAAACTTCCTTGCAAATCGCGATAACCCTCTCAAGGTCTGAACGATCTCCTAGTGGAAGAACAATAAAAATATCTATATCCATATCTCCTCGAAGCCATGTATCATGGCTCATAGATCCCTCTAAACGTATCTCTGCTTCTAAATCAGCATCCTTGAAAGCCTTTTCTAAAATAGATTTAACTCGCTTAAAAACGCTTATAGCACGCTCTTTTTCAAGTTTTGTAGGAACAATCTGAGGCAAAAAATTGAGGATAACCTTTTCATAAATAGTCTCATCAAGATTTTTCATGGGAAAACTTCCCTTAAAGTTTCATAGGTGGGACCCTTAGGAGTTAATGTGCTTTTTTTAAGTTTTAAAGATTCTATGCGCTGGATTCCTATCTCTAAATCTTTCATCCTTGATATCTGACCTACTAACTCACGAATACCTTTTTTACCTTTAACACGGCCAATAGTTATGTGAGCTTTAAACCGCCTTGTTTCTTGCTTAAATCCTAACGGTTTGAGTTTTAAATTAAGCTGTGAATATAAAGCTTCAAGCTCCTCTTTTCCCTCATTAATCCCCATCCAGACAACCCTAGGCCGGTTCATGTTTGGAAAACACCCAATGTTTGATATATGAATATCAAAGGGTTTAAAATCAACATCTTTCATAGCCTCAAAAATGGGATCTATTTGGGTAGGTGAAATATCTCCTAAGAATTTAAGGGTTATATGGACGATTTCAGGATCAACCCATTTTACAGCTGCCTGTACACCCATCAACTTCTTTTCCACATCATCTACTTTTTTAACTATCATCGGATCAGAAATTTCTATAGCAATAAATGAACGAATCTTATTTCTCAAAATTTAACACCACATTAATCCATAATTCTTTCTTTATTTTTTTGTTAAAAAAATTTTTATTAAACTGCGGGAATAAATAATTGATAATGTTTTTTAAATAATAAGGAACAATAACATTTTTGGTGATTTTAATTTGTCACACGATTTTAGCAAGCTCAGACATGTACCTGTGAGAGAAGAAAAAAAAGGTATTAAGGCTGCAAAACGCGTGAAGTTAAAACCATCAGGTTACCCTTTGCGCGCCTTAGGAGATGAAAAAGAATCAATATTAGAAACAGATAATCCTGAACTGTTCCAAGCCTATGCAAGAGAACAGTGGGGCGGGCTTGCTTTAAAAGAGGGAGATTTTGTTTTCGACAGTTTTCTTTATCCTGATTATGCTTTTCAAGTGATTAGAGTAACGCCTGGGGGCGAAGGACGCATCACTTCTGCTACAAAAATTCAATTAGAACTTTCTTCAGTGCGTAAATCTGAAATAACTAAACATTATAAGCAAAATATTTCCCTATTAGACGTCATAGGGCAAGAACAAGCAAAAAAGAAAAGCCAGATTATTTTACACTATTTGAAAGATCCAGATCATTTTGGCGAATGGGCGCCACGAAACGTGTTATTCTACGGACCGCCAGGGACAGGTAAAACAATGCTCTCAATGGCTTTAGCTGCTGAAGCAGAAGTCCCCATATACCTTAACAAAGCAACAGACTTACTGGGACATCACGTTGGGGATGGCGCACGCAGGATCCATAAACTCTACGATGATGCTAGAAGAAATGCACCGTGCATCGTTTTCATTGATGAATTTGATGCAATAGGCTTAGATAGACGATACCAAAATATTAGGGGCGATGTTACAGAAATCGTTAATGCTTTGCTTTCAGAACTTGACGGGATAGAGGAGAACTCAGGAATAGTAACTATTTGTGTAACTAATGCTCCTGCCCTCCTTGATGCAGCATTAAAAAGTAGGTTTGAAGAAGAAGTTAATTTCACCCTTCCCACTGAAGAGGAAAGGTTTGAAATTTTGAAACTTTATGTGGAAAAACTTCCCTTGAAAGTAAGAGCGAACCTAGAAAAGCTTGCGACGCTTACTAAGGGTTCCAGTGGAAGAGATTTGAAAGAAAGAATTCTTAAAAACGCCTTATATGAAGCTATCCTTGATGGGGAAAAAATAATCAGAGAAGAAATGCTGTTAAAACAGCTAGATATAATAAATATTGAAAAACAAGAACAAGATAAAAGAGCTTCAAGAATCTTTAGTTAAATAGAAACTATTTTATTAATCGGTCCTTTCTCTACTTTCTTTAAATTATATCTTACTTACTTTTTCATTTTATTTATTTTTTGACGTTTGGAGTGCTTTATTATGGAAAATGACAACGATAAGTATGGGGGAAAGGATAAGATCGTGATAGCTTTGATTGGCATGCCTGGTTCTGGAAAAACAGGGGCTTCTGAAGTGATTTCTGAGGAAACAAGGGTTTCTACAGTAGTTATGGGAGATATAATCCGTGAAGAAACAATAAAAAGAGGGCTTGAATTTAATCCAGAAAACATGGGATTAATATCTGTAGAACTTAGGAAAGAGTACGGGAATGATGTGATAGCAAAACGTTGCATTGAAAAGATCAAAGAAATAAAAAACAATATAGTGATAGTGGAGGGGGTGAGAAGCTTTGCTGAAATAAAATCTTTCAAAGAAAAAATTCCAAACTTTTACACAATACTTATCGAAGCTTCACAAAAAACTCGATTTGAAAGGTTAAAAAAGAGAGGAAGACCAGATGATTCAATCAGCTGGGATACCTTTGTTAAAAGGGATGAAAGAGAACTTGGATTCGGTATAGTAAAAGCTATAGAATCGGCAGACTTTTGTATAGTAAATGAAAAAGATGACCTTGAAACCTTCAAAGAAAAAGTTAGGAATACTATACATTCACTAATTAAACGAATATTTGAAGAAAAATAAAGAGAAGGTTAAAGTTTTGGTTCCATATCTTGAACTGGAATTAAGTATTAAAACAAGGATTTATCCGAGTGAAGAACAGGAAAAAGTTGAGCAAACTATTAAAAATATCTTTCCAGATGTAAACGTTGAAGTAGAGCAAAATGAAAGGGGAGAAAAATACCTTTTTGGAGGTAAAAAAGGGGGAGCAGATCTTTTGAAGAAAATTTATATTCAACTCCGAAATCAAAGGATTTTAGATGTTGCAAGAAAAAAACTCGTAGGAAATATGGTGGGAGAAACAACCGATATTTTACTTCATAAACAAGCTGCTTTTATGTCTAAAGTTAATTTTTGTGACTTTGAAGATGCAGGGCCTCTTAAGGGAATAGAGGTAACAATAACTTCCCCAGATATTCAAACAGTTATTGATTGGCTCGCTCCCCAGACTGTGAAAGGTAAAGAAGTAAAGATGGTTACAGATATCCAATTTTAAACTTTTTACTATCTTCTAAAGGTATTTGAATAACCATATCATCTGTTGCAAGTATTGTTTTTTCGAAAACTTTCTTTGCTTCGCTCAAAAGCTGGTCTAAATCTTCATCCTGGTAACGACTACTGAAATGGGTTAAGAGAAGGAGTTTCACACCTGCTTCTTTGGCTATTGTTGCAGCTTCTGAAGCCGTGCTGTGAAAATATTCCTGTGCTTTATTTTTATGTTCCTCTTTATAAGTTGCTTCGTGGACGAGCACAGTAGCATCTTTTGCGAACTCTAGTAAACTCTTAACAGGTCTTGTATCGCCGCATAAAACTATTTTTCTACCCTGTTTTGATGGGCCTAAAACATCTTCAGGATTTATATTTTTTCCACCAACTTTTACGGAGAGACCTTTTTGAAGCATTCCCCATAATCTTCCTTCAGGAATACCCAATTCTTTGGCACGTTCCACGTTAAATTTGCCAGGTTTTGGTTTTTCCACCAAAGCATAAGCGAAACAGGGTGTTTCTCCGTGATCTACTAGAGCTAATTCTACATGATATTCCTCAGATTCATAGATTACCGGACTTTCTTCAGGGTTTTTTATCTCCATAATCTCTATCTTAAAGGGGGGATCAAGGTGCGTGACCTCTGAAAATGCTTCTATAAGCATTTTAAGTCCTTCAGGGCCAAAAATATGAATATCTTTAGTTCGACCAAGAAGCTTCATAGTATGCAACATGCCAGGAATACCTAGAACATGGTCTGCATGGAGGTGAGTTATAAAAATCTTGGTTTTCCTATTGAGCCCCATTTTATGTTTTAATACCTGAAACTGAGCACCTTCACCGCAATCAAAAAAAAGCAGTTCACCTTCTCTAACACATACGGTACAGGAAAGATATCTTCCAGCTGACGGTACAGCCCCTGATGTTCCCAGAAAAACTATTGATAAAGCGCTCATTTTTGAAAAACTCCTATCAGCCTAGTAAGACTTTTATGAACATACAACTTGTGTAACTCCTGTAATTTTAGCCCTGATTTTTCCCCAATACTTTCTAAAGATATCGTATCTGGAACCGCTATAGAAAGGTATCCATCCTTTCGAAGAACCCTAGCTATTTCTATGAAGAATTTTTCAAGGAGAAGTTCAAGTTTTTCACCTTTTGTAGAGCTAGATCGAGCATAAGGAGGATCGGTAGCCACGGTATCAATTTTTTCACCCTTAATAGGGAGTTTACGCGCATCAGCTTTTATCACCGTTGATACCAATCCTAAATATTCTAAATTCTTTTTACAGCCAAAAACCATAGTTTTATCAATATCAGATCCTAAAGCGTTACAACCAATCATCTGCCCCTCTATAAGTATTCCCCCAGTTCCACAAAAAGGATCAAAAAGTAGAAACTCTGTGTTTCTTTTTGCCCGAGCCAAATTAACCATTAACCTTGAAATTTGTGGCTTCATGATACCCGGATGAAAAAAGGGCATGAAACGACCTCTCCGTTCTAAAAATCCTTTTTTAAAAACTTTAGCTTTAACAGTTCCAAAAACGAAAACATTTTCAGAAATCACACCAAGAAATAATGTTTCAGGATTTCTTAAACATACCTTTAAACCAGTATTACTCTTTATTATAGCTCCAATTTCCCGCTCTAATCCTTCAACACTCATACTTTTGCCTTCAGGAGAGAGATTAGCCTTAATTTTTTTCACTCTTACAGCAAAGCTTTTCCCCTTAACAAACATACTAAAGTCAACATCTTGCATCATAGAAAGTATCAAACCAAAATCACAAGGATAGGTAGAAATATGATAGCAGCAATAATGGGTCATTGAAGCGCGTAAGCCAACGCTTTGAAGCGTGTCAAGGTCTGGAATGTTAAGTAATAAAATTTGACAAAAATCCTCAACGTTAGAAAATGGCATGTTTTCTGCTTCTAATATAGCTAAAATTTCAGCTTTTGCTATGTACTCGTTTTGTCCATGTAAAACGAAAAAACACCTTTTTTTATCCATTTTTCAACCATTCTAATAAAAACCGATTTTTCTTATTTTTTTAGGATTTTAGCGATTACTGGGGCTACAGAGATTGTGCTTATTTCACTTTGAATAGTGTCTGTTCCAAAGATTTTTTCAGCTCCAGCTTCAATAATTCTTTTAAATGCATCGTTAACAAGGAGACAGTGAGTGCAAGCCACATATGTCTTTAATGCACCCAAATTTTTAACTATTTTAACAGCTTCTGCAATAGTTTTTCCTGTAGAAATTATATCATCTAATACAACTACATCCCGCCCCTTAACCTCAATATCGCGCTTTTCGAAATTTATTTCCCCTGTAGTCCTACTTCGTTTTTTCTTGAAAAAATCGTATTCACACTCCAAAATTTCAGCAACAACCTTAGCATGATTTAATGCCCCCTCATCCGGAGAAACCACGACAGGGTTCTTTAAATCTATTTTTAAAAGATATTTACCAATCTCCCCCATGGCAGTAACATTCTCACAATTCATCTCCACAAGAGAAAAAATGTCCTCATTATGAACGTCCACAGTGATTAAACGTTTAACTCCACGATCATGGATAAGGTTTAATATAGTCTTAGCAGTTATAGCTTGACCAGGCAAAAACCTTTTATCTTGCCTGCTAAAAGCAAGATAAGGAACAACAACAGTAGGACTATCACCAAAAAGATCAAATAAAGTATCAATCATTACAAGGAGCTGGAGAAGGTTCCTATTTTGGTTCGGATAAGTTGTCTGGATTAATACAAACTCCTCACCAGGCTTCTTTTCCTTATAATTTTCTATATTAAACTGTACAACCCACTCTCCGTCAGGAAAATTACGAAGATTTAAAAAAAGAACATCATCACCAAGATTTTTGGCAACGTTTAAAGCTAAATTTGTAGAAGCAGGACCAGGAACAATCACCATTGGAAAAATTCCTCCAAAACTAGGCTTTAACAAATGAAATACAAATGATAAACCTTTTTAATTCTTATTGGTATATTCCAAAATGGGTGCTACTTAGTAGAAGGTTAATTGATATGATAGAAAAAAAAGAAGGAGAAATAGAAAAAAATAACGAAGTTACAGAAAAAGAAAATAATCCGTCAGAGAGTATTGAGCAGGATACTTCAAAAATCCAAGAACAAATATTAGAACAACAAACGATGGAAGAGGAAGAAGAAGAAAAAGAGCTAGATATAGAGTTTCCAACTACAGCAGAACTACCTACACCCACACGGGTAGTTGATCAAGTTATTGGTCAAGACCACGCCGTAAATGTGATCAAAAAAGCCGCAGTTCAAAGAAGAAATGTCTTGCTCATAGGTGAGCCTGGAACAGGCAAGTCTATGCTTGGACTAGCTTTAGCGGAGCTATTACCCACAGAAGAGTTGGTTGATGTTCTTTCTTTTCCAAACCCTAATGATGAAAACACGCCCCACATACGATCGATTAAGACAGGGGAAGGTAAGAAAATCGTCAACTTCTATGGACAAAGAGCGCAAAAATCTCAAGGATTCAAAAACCTTATGGCTATACTCCTTCCTGCCATAGTAATAATCATAGGGATATTAGAAGGAGAACTGCTCTTCGGAATATTTGTAGCAGTTATAGTATTCTTCGTCATAGCCCACTTAAGAACCACGGGCGAAAAGATGGTTCCAAAACTTTTAGTCGATAATTCTTCGAGAAAAAACGCTCCATTTTATGACGCTACAGGCGCCCATGCTGGTGCTTTACTAGGGGATGTTAGACATGATCCCTTCCAATCAGGAGGACTTGGAACCCCTGCCCATCAAAGAGTGGAAGCAGGACTTATTCACAAAGCCAATAAAGGCGTTCTTTTCATTGACGAAGTAGCAACACTTTCAACAAAAACCCAACACGACCTATTAACAGCCATGCAAGAAAGAAAGTTCCACATAACAGGACAAAGCGAGCTAAGTAGCGGAGCCATGGTAAGAACAGAAGAAGTACCTTGCGACTTCGTCTTAGTAGCAGCAGGCAACCTACCCACCATTGAAAGAATGCATCCAGCACTAAGATCAAGAATTAGGGGGTATGGCTATGAAATTTATATGAATCATGAAATACTTGACACCCATGAAAACCGTAAAAAATTGGCTAGATTCGTAGCACAAGAAATAGTAAAAGATGGAAGAATACCCCACTTCACACAAGACGCTGTAGAAGAAATAATAAAAGAAGCGAGGAGGAGAGCAGGAAGAAAAGGTCACCTAACATTGAAACTCAGAGATCTTGGAGGTCTTATAAGAGCAGCTGGAGATATTGCAAGAGATGAAAAGGAAGGATTTGTTAAAGCAGAACACGTAAGAAAATCACAATTTTTAGCAAGAACCCTTGAAAACCAAGTATCAGATGAGATGGTTGAAAGAAGAAAAGACTATAAAATGATAGAAACCGAAGGCCTAAAAGTGGGAAGAGTAAACGGTTTAGCCGTTGTTGGAGAAAGAAGCGGCATCGTTATGCCAATAGAAGCCGAAGTAGCACCCTCCCTATCTCAAAGGGAAGGCAGAGTTATTGCCACAGGAATGCTCAGAATGATCGCCCGTGAAGCAGTGCAAAACGTAAGCGCATTGATCAAAAAATACGCAGGCGAAGATATTCACAAATACGATGTACACATCCAGTTTATAGGAAGTTATTCGGGCGTCGAGGGGGACAGCGCATCGATCAGTGTGGCAACTGCGATCATTTCTGCGATGGAAGGTGTACCAGTGCGTCAGGATACTGCAATGACAGGCTCTATAAGCGTTAGGGGTACGGTTTTACCTGTTGGAGGTGTTGTTGCAAAAATTGAAGCGGCTTTCGAGGCAGGTCTTAAGCGAGTAATAGTGCCTGAAACCAACATGGGTGATACAGAAGCTCTTCCTAAACGGGTAAGAGAAGGAATTGAACTTATTCCAGCTTCAACTATTGTAGATGTTTTAGAAAGCGCTGTAGATGAAAGATACAAAGATAAGGTGATAGAGAAGTTTAAAGGCGCTATTGAAAGTAAATTTTTAACTGAGATCCCCGTAATTGAAAAAGAAAAAATCAAGATCGAAGGAGAAGGCATAAATCCTTCAAAAACAGGGCTTGGTATCTAAAATAATAAAGCGAATAAAATTAGGTCTCTAAAACGGGGGTTTATAAAGGGTTGGGCATCGTTTATGTTTATTATTTTGTTAAAATTTTAGACGCAGAGTATGACGAAGACTGGATAGATTGGGCAGAGATCGATACAAGACTATTCGAAGTTACAAAGATGGCTAGGAGAAAATTTTCTGAAAGAAAGCCTTTATTAGAGCTTGATAATCTTTCCGGCGGCCTAGCTGAAGTATTTCTTTCCTTTTTTTCATTTTGGACAGATGATGAAGCGGATATAAAAGAGATTTATGAAAAAGAAATACCGAAACTTCTTTTAGAAAATGCACAGATAGAAGTAGAACAAATAGACCACGTTGGAGTTTACTAGAAAAATGAAAGTAAACTTTTCCAAAATTTTACATCAACCTACAATTCCTTTAATTGTAAGAATAACAAAGCATAATTGGTACAGTTTTGCACCACTTCTTGCATCTCTTAGAGATTCAAAAGATCTCACAAAAAAATTTGAAATAAAGATTGTAAAAACAAGGAATACCCTTTATCAGGCAATTAAAAAAGCCACGAATAGGGAAGGAGAAAGCAAAAATGCCTTAATTTTATACTCGTTTTTCACCACAAACAAGAAAAAAGCAGAGGAAGAAGTAAAAGAGATGCGAGAAAAATTTGGAAAAAATATTATTTTGATTTGCGGGGGACCTCATCCTTCGGGTGATCCAGAAGATGTAATTAATATGGGATTTGATTTCATAATTCGCGGGGAAGGAGAGGTAAGGTTGAAAACGTTTCTTTCAAAAATTTTAACTGTGGAAAATTTTTCTTTTCCCAAAATAATCCCTGAAAATTTTGAAGAAAAGAACGAAGATTTGCTTGTTGATTTGGACGATTATTTACCTTATTCTATTTGGGATAATCTTTATCCGCCTATAGAGATTACTAGGGGATGTCCTTTTGGATGTTTTTTTTGTCAAACAACTTATCTTTTTGGGAAGAGAATGCGCCATAGATCCTTAAAATCTATAGAAACTAGTATAGAAGCATATAAGGGAATTTTTAATAATCGGGATCAGGTTGATATTCGTTTTATTTCACCAAACGCTTTAGCCTACGGCAGTGATGGAGTCTCTCCTAATTTAAAAGCCGTTGAAAAACTTTTACACTTATGTGGTTCAAAAAACGATATGAGGGTGTTTTTCGGAACTTTTCCAAGCGAAGTTCGACCAGAATTTGTTACAAGGAAAACTGCAAGATATATCGCAGAGTATGCTTCAAATAAGAAGGTAAATATAGGAGGACAGTCAGGCAGTGATCGAATACTAAAAAAGGTTCAAAGAGGACATGATGTTAACAGTATTAGAAAGGCTGTTGAAAACCTCTTAGAAGCAGGATTAACTCCTGTTATCGACTTTATTTTCGGATTTCCTATGGAGACAAAAAAGGACCAGATTAAAACATTAAGATTAATAGAAGAGATTGTAGACGAAGGAGGAGAGATAAGAGTGCATTATTTTACACCATTAAGCGGAACACCCCTCTACAAGACAAAATCTGTGAATATAATCAAAGAGGTTAATAAAATCATAGGAAGCTTTATTAAAGAAGGAAAAGTCAGCGGTAAAATACACACATGGAAAGAAGAAAGGGAGAAACAAAACAAACAATAATATAGTTTTCCTTATATTAATTTAAACCAACATTAATTTAACTCTAGAATGTACAATTTAGAAGGGTTAATTCTTATGACATCGATAATTTTGTATTTTCAGGCACATCAACCTTGGCGTTTAAAACGACATTTCGAAATAAAAACCAAAGGTGATTGGATAGAGCGCTTCTTCAACACTGGTCTTGACAAGTGGGTTTTTGATAGAGCAGCTTGGAAGTGTTACTCACCGACAAACCGTATTCTTCTAGAAAACATTGATAATTACAAGAGTGAGAACAAGAAATTTAAGGTCTGCTTTAGTCTTTCAGGCGTGTTTTTAGAACAAGCGGAAAGGTATTCACCAGATACTTTTGAAACTTTTAAACAGCTTGCTGAAACAGGATGCGTGGAATTTTTAGACGAAACTTACTACCACTCTTTATGTTCTTTGTGGGAGGATTCAAGCGAGTTTATTGAACAAATAAAAAAACATAGGGACTATATCAAGTGGGCTTTCGGGATTGAACCAAAGATTTTCCGCAACACCGAACTCCTTTACAACAACAAGATTGCAAAAATAGTAGAAGGACTAGGTTATAAAGGAATATTATGCGAAGGAATAGAGAAAGTTTTAAGCAATAGATCCCCAAACCACATCTACAAAGCAAAAGACTCAAACCTACCTGTAATCCTCAGAAATTATAAGCTATCAGACGATGTAGGATACAGATTCTCTGATAAAAACTGGGACGGATATCCATTAACAGCCCAAAAATATGCTGCATGGTTGGCTGCAACAGAAGGAGAAGTTATTCCCCTATTTTTAGATTACGAGACCTTTGGCGAACACCACTGGCCAGAAACTGGAATTTTTGATTTCTTAAACTGGTTCCCGAGAGAGACTTTAAAATATGATCATTTGGAGTTTTTAACCCTTACAGAAGCGGTAGAAAAATACCAACCTGTAGGCGAAGTAGACGTTTTTGAAATAGGAGGAACAGTAAGCTGGGCAGACATGGAAAGAGACGAAACAGCTTGGCTCGGAAACGATATGCAAAAAACTTCTATGGAACTCTTAAAAACCTTAGAAAAATCCGTGAAAAAGCTTGAAGATCCTAAACTACTCAGAATCTGGCGCTTATTACAAATAAGCGATCATTTCTACTGGATGTCCACAAAAGGATGGGGGATAGGACACATCCCAGACGGAGATGTCCACAGTTATTTTAGCCCCTATGACAGTCCCTGGGAAGCATGCGAAAACTACCTAAACGTTTTAAACACTCTAGCAGAAGAAGTCTTAAAAAGAACAGGGTAAAAGAAGACCGAAAAAATCCATTATATTTTTTAATATAAAGTGCTTTTTATATATAGATTGAAACTAGGAGAAGATCCATGTTAGGAGGAGTATAAATGGTTTCTGTTATATTATTTTGGTTGATAGTCCTCTTGTTAATGTTCTTTGCATTCTGGGTTGCAAGCGGAATCAGAATCCTAAAAGAATGGGAAAGAGCGCCAGTACTACGGCTCGGAAGATATCAAAGCTTGAAAGGACCAGGTATAATATGGGTTATACCTGGAATTGATCGTATTCCTGCGAAGATCAGTACTCGTATTCAAACTTATGGCTTTAAGAGTGAAAGCACGTTGTCAAAGGATAACGTAAGTTTGACTGTAGATGCAGTATTGTTCTTTAAAGTTGTTAATGTCGAGTCTGCGATTCTTCAAGTTGAAGAATATCTGATGGCAACACAATGGGCTGCACAGACGACCCTTCGTGAAGTTATTGGTCAGAGTGAACTCGATGAGGTGCTAACTCATAGAGAAGCAGTAGCTCATAAAGTTCAAGAGATAGTTGATAGTAAGACAGAGCATTGGGGAGTAAAAGTTACTTCTGTTGAAATAAGGGATGTCATTTTACCTCACAGTCTGGTTGATGCTATGGCGAGGCAGGCAGAGGCAGAGCGGGAACGCAGAGCAAGAGTAACCTTAGCTATTGCAGAGGCGGAAGCAGCTCATAAGATGGCGGAAGCTGCGCAAACTTATGATAAACATCCTACAGCTTTGTCTCTACGGTGGATGAATCTTTTGTTTGAAGCTTCTACTCAGGGTAATTCTACGATAATCTTGGTGCCTTCCGAAGTTCCAACAGCAGGAAGATTTAGCCCGTCACAACTTGGTGTGTACGGAATAAAGTCTTTAACTGAAGAGGCGAAGAAAAAAAGAAATGAAGAGGAAAAATGAAGAGAATGAGTCCCTCGCTAGCTGGTTGGTTGGTTCAAAAGCTCGTCGATAAAGCTAGTTAGGGGAGTTAATCCTTTATTTTTTCTTTTATTAGGGTAAAAGTGTTTTCATAGTAATGGAAAAATTTGAATAGTTTTAGAAAAAATATTATTTTGTGTGGGTGGAGTATTTTAATGATGGAAAAGTCTCATGTTTGGAAGGTTGTTTTTGAGGGGCCAGAAGTGGGCACGGAAGATGATTATATTTTGGATTTTACTGATATAAAGACTGCTTTAGATGAGGAAGTTTTTCTAAAGAAAGATTATATAACCAGGTTAACGAGTGTTATGCGGGAGGACAAGGTTCGGTATCATTTTATAGGTAATATAAAGTCGTGTTTAGATCCTGATGAGGCAGAGAGAATAGAAGAATCATTTTACGCATTAATAGGTACAGAAAAAGAAGAAGATCATAGGTGTGGTATTCTTTTCACAAAAGGACCTGAAAACCTTTTTTTAGTGGTGGGGATTTGGCCCAAAGAGTTTGCTGATGTTTGTAAAAAATCTCCAAAAATCCTTGACCAAGTGCTTGTATCTTTTATTGAAAAGCCAGAAATATGGCGGCATGTTGGTTTAATAGCAAAAGAAGCAAAATAAGAAAGCGCTAATTCAAAACTGTTTTAATTTTTTCTTTTAAGTAAGGCAAAAATATATTCTATACTTTTTTAGGGATGCCAAAAATACAAATATTATTTTTGCATTTATTATTAAGAAGAAATTTTTTGCTTTTAATTGTTTGATTTTTAGAATTATTAGTCTGGGGTTTTTATGGGATTAAAACACGTCTGTAATAAGGGAAGGATCAGAAGATCGAAGGGAAGGAAAAAAGGGAAAATAACTTATGATTGTCTTTTGTATGGGGAGCAGTGCCCAATAGGCCCTAAAAACTATGAAGGTGTTGTTAATTGTCGTTTGGGAGGGTTGTCCTCTACTAATGAGTTTCGCTCAAATAAAATGGAAAGTAAAATAAGTTTTGATCTTGTTACTAAAATGAAACATGCTAAACTTTTTGTAAGAAATGTTCTTAAACGGAAAATACAAAAAAAACACATATGCACATACATACGTTTCGAAAAAACAACTGATGAAAATCAACAGTTAAAAATAGCTTTACAATCGCACCCTCTTTTATGCATATCCTGCGACTATTTTATAAAACCAGCAAAAAGTTTTGAAGAAAAAAATTCAGGAAAATATAAAAAAACGTTCTTAATTGATGGAAAAGAATATTCCAAAGCTGAGAATTGCACTTATAAAGCTAGAAGACGACAAGCGCTTAAAGTACTTAATAAAGAAAAAAAATGAAAAATCGTTCATTTTAAAAATTAAGTCTTTTCTTCTTTTTCTTCTGCTTTTTTAGATTTTGTTAACGGTACATATATTATAAGACGACCGGATTTAAACTGTTTTTCAAGGATTCCTTTTGAAGTCATCTCATCTAAAACATTTTTAGCCATACTTACCCGAATGCCGTATTTTTCAGCAACAAAAGTAGGAGTTACTACTGACATTTTCGGTATCTCTTTTTCCATAGATTGTTGAACCTCGTCACTTATTAAAAGGGCTCTTTCATATGGAAAATGTTCTCTTACCCTACCGAATCTTTTACGAACTTTACGACTGCCTTTTCTTTCAGCCAAGGTAAAACACCTATTAAAGTAAAATAATAGAGAAGTAAGGAATTTAAATATTTAAAGGGTATTATTCTGGCTATTTTTAGCTATTCTTTTTTGCTAGAGAGTTAGATGTTTTTCTAAACTATTTATATTTGTCGGACTTTTAAACATCTTCGTAAGAGTTGAAAATTCTACAAAAGAGATTAAAGAAAGATTTTAAGGGGAGAAGGATTAATATTAACGTTTTTATATCCGATTTGCATTGTAATTCTGGTTGTGAATTATCGTAAGGTTTAAATACGTTTGAATATAATAATACGTTTAAAAAAGTTCAAACGTATTAAGAATTTTAAAAGAGACTTCTCTCAAACAAAAGGACAATCTAAAGGTTAAGAATTTTACATCCGGTTTATATTTTTAGAAGTTGATTAAAATGGTTAAAGGCGTTCCCGCGATTGAAACTTTTAGTCTTTCGAAAAATTATGGATTTGTTAAAGCTGTTAAGGAATTGACAGTTAGTATCCCGCAAGGGGGAACTATTGGTCTATTGGGACCAAATGGTGCAGGAAAATCCACCACGATTAGATTGCTTTTAGGGTTGGTTATTCCTTCTTTTGGAGAAGGTAAGGTTTTGGGAATGGATATACGAACTGAGGGATTAAAAATACGGGATAGAGTTGGTTATATGCCTGAACACGATTGCTTCGTACCAGATATTGATGCAGTAAAATATGTCATGCATCTTGGTCGCATTACAGGAATGTTAAAAGCAGATGCTCTTCGAAGGGCTCATGAAGTTCTTTACTATGTAGGACTCGGGGAGTCTCGTTATAGGAAAATTGAAACCTTTTCATTGGGTATGAAGCAAAGGGTAAAACTTGCCCAAGCTTTGATTCATGATCCTGAACTGTTGATCCTTGATGAACCCACAACAGGAATGGATCCTGATGGTCGTATAGATATGCTTGAACTTATAAAAGATATAGCAAAGCATGAAAGTAAAACATTGATTATGTGCAGCCATATTCTAGCAGATGTAGAAAGAGTGTGTGATACAGTAGTAATTATGAATAGGGGAAAGCTAATTACGATGGGATCTTTAAAAGAACTTGTAGAAAGTAAAAAAGATGCAATAATACTTCGCGTTAAAGGTGATTCAAACCTTTTGATTGATAAGTTTGAGAGGGAAGGAATTTCAGCAGAGTTGAGGGATGATGCAATCGTAGTTTTTGGTAGTAATGATCCTTCAACTAAGAGCAAGATAATGAAAATAATGGCAGAAGAGAAGATACAACTAAGATATTTTGGAAAACCTACTGCTTCATTAGAAGACCTCTTTTTATCAACTATATCCTACGAAGAAGAAGCAGAAAGAAGAAAAACAAGCGCATGAAGGTGAAAAGTGCTATCTTTGAAAGGAGGCTATGGTTCATATGAGTATTGAAAGTTTAGGTTACAAGGAATGGGAAGGGGAGAAACAAGGTAGAATGTACAAGATTTTATCTTTGATAGAATATGAAGTTAAGCATGCTTGGAGTAGCACTTGGATTAAAATCCTCATAATTATAGCATGGCTTCCTGTTTTAATCGTATTTTTTATACCTCCAACAGAGATTAATGAGGAAGGCGTCGATAGGATATATTATGATCTTATAAGTTTTACCACAAACTTGACCATTTGGCTCCCTCTTATGGCTGGATTGATCGGTGGAGGTTTAATTGCAAACGATAAAAACAACAAGATGTTTTCCATGTATTTTTCCCGCCCCTTAAAAAGAGAAGATTATATCGCGGGGAAAGTTGGAAGTTTTACTGCTTTAATGAGTATTCCCACAATCATCCCTGCCCTAATTATTTACATAGTGATTATTGGCAAATCAGAACTTAGCCTTGAAGTTTTTATCAAAAAGTCTTGGTTGTTAGGAGCAACTTGGCTTTACTTCTTTATATTAATCGTGCTCTTTGGCTCCCTTGTTTTGTTTCTTTCGTCTGTTGTAAAAGATTCAAAGTATGCTGTTGTCGGACTTTTCGTAATAGTCATTTTATCAGATCTTATAGCAAACATTCTATGGGTAGCTTCAGACAACGAGATTTACAGACTGGGATCTATGACTTTCAACTTGCAAAATATCCAAATAGAGTTTTTAGGACTTGAACAATCAACTATATTTAACGCGAGATTAGACGAGTTGGTTTCTCCATGGAAAAGTTTTGCAGTTATTATTGGGATAACTAGCGCTATGGCGGTTCTTACCCTTTTACGGCTTTTATCTTTAGAAGAAGAATAAGATTGGATGATGTTGAAAAATGAAAACTATAGTAAGACTTGATAACGTTTCAAAGTGGTATGGCGAAGTTGTAGCTGTAAATAACCTAACATGTGATTTAACAGGCGGTATTACTGGTTTTCTGGGCCCTAATGGTGCTGGTAAAACCACTACGCTTAAAATGATTAACGGGATCATTGCTCCAAATCTCGGAAGAGTAACCGTTTTTGGTGAAGATCCTTGGGATAATGTAAAGTTACGTAAAAAAATCGGCGTAGTTTTTGAGATGGAAAACCTTTACGATTGGATGACAGGAGAAGATTTTGTTCGAACCATGGGAAGAATGAGTGGTTTGAGGGGGGAAGATCTTGATAAAGGTGTGGAAAGAGCTTTAAAAATCGCTAATCTTTATGAGGCAAAAAACAGGAAATTAAAAGGGTATAGTCATGGTATGCAGCAGAAAATTAAGATTGCCCAAGCGATTGTTCACGACCCTCAAATCCTTATCTTAGACGAACCTTTAGGAGGTCTTGATCCAATATCAAGGAGGTATATATCAGACCTGATAAGGGATTGGGAGCAAGAAGGAAAAGATTTGATAATGAGTTCTCACGTGCTGCACGAAGTAGAAGCAGTAGCTAAAAAAATAGTCCTGATCTTTCAAGGAAAACTCCTAGCACAAGGTAGTTTAGAAGCTATTAGAAGTTTGATTGATGAACGACCTCACACAATACAAGTGAAGATTGATAAGCCAAAAGAGTTTGTAAAAGAGATCCTTGAATACGATTTCATATCAAGTATTGTCTTCTTAGAGAAAAATTCCTTAATTGTAAGAACTAAGAAACCTGAAGAGTTTTACACCGTATTCCCTCAAATAGTAGCTAGTAAAAAATTTGAAGTTGATTTTATGGGAGTAAAGGATGAAAGTTTAGAAGCTATTTTTAACTATTTAAC
>SMTZ1_10002177_pt1 | contig 19848 bp, 18 predicted proteins | sample DeeMarSWOR136_30_FD_25667 | JGI IMG/M metagenome (IMG submission 25667)
CCGGTCTGCAATCTCACAAGCCTTCCCGCGTCCCACTATACCCAGCACGTTTTCGGTACCCGCACGCATGTTCTGTTCGTGATCTGCACCGAATATCAATTTCTGTAGGTGAGTCCCGTGGCGGACATAGAGAGCACCAACTCCCTTCGGAGCATAAAGCTTATGTCCTGCAATGGAAAGGAGGTCCACCCCCAATTCATCCACATGGCTGGGGATTTTTCCAACAGACTGTGCCGCGTCAGTATGCATTACTATTCCACGTTGTCTGGCAAGCTGAGAGATCTGTCGTATTGGCTCGATCGTTCCCACCTCGTTATTGGCGTGCATGATGGTAATTAAAACTGTCTGCGGCGTAATGGCTTCCTCTACTGCTGAAACGTCCACCAACCCAAATGGATCCACGGGTATGTAGGTGACCAGAAAGCCGCTTGTCTCAAGATACTTACAGACCTCGATCACTGATGGATGCTCAATTGTGGAAGTAATAACGTGGTTTCCTCTGTGACGATTGGCGAATGCTGAACCTCTAATGGCGCAGTTGTTCGATTCGCTTCCACCACTGGTGAAGATTATCTCATCCGGCTCACAATTGAGCATGCGAGCTACCTGAGAGCGCGCTTCCCCAATGGCTTTCTTGGTCTGAATCCCATACCAGTGAGTACTCGACGGGTTTCCAAAATGCTCCGTGAGGTAAGGCCTCATTGCGTCAGCAACTTCTGAATCAATGGGAGTGGTAGCGTTATAATCGAGGTAGATAGGTTTCATTGGAAAACACTCCTCTTGTCGCCACGAGTATACCAAATTCAGACGGGAAATACAACAGCAAATGGTTGATTCAGAGGGGAAAGGCGAGATCGAGAATTCCAGGTCTTCGTGCCCGCAGATTGGATTTTTCCGAGACTGTGTTGTGTGAGATCCTCAGTTACCGACCTCTCCGCTCTTTTGCGCGACTACCGATACAACTTTAGAGTAATGACCTAACCCATGTTCTCGAATGGTTTCGCCGAATTTTGCCCAGATTTCTTGAAAAGATGGCGTCTCGATGCCGTAGGTTCGCGGCACGTTCTTGCAGGCGAATCTGATCTCAGACTTCGCCTGCTGAGGGGTCAGCTTCTTACCCGTGTAATGCTTCCTGACGCTGACTACTCTGAATTCAGCCTTTTCGAGCATCTCTTCATACTCTCGAAGAGTGAACCACGTTGCATCACAGATGTAGGAGAAGAGAGCCACTTCTATCTTCTCGGCTTCTGTCTCCATCTCCTCTGGGGGCATGACCACGAGACAGAAGTGGCTCTTAGGTTTCAGTACCCTGTTCACCTCGAAGAACGTCTCCTGAACGCCCACTCTACCTCTTGTCATGTGAATATCTTCCAATCCGGTGAAGTTGATTGCCATATCGAATTCTGCTCTCTCGAAATTCATCCGGGTCGTCTCTGCTTCCACAATCTCTACCCTTTCTCCCAGTCCTTCCCTCTTCACGTTCTTCTTGGCATTTCGGACACTGCTGCGAGAGATATCGACGCCTGTGATCTTCAGATTGCGGTAATATTTGGCAACTTCTATGGCAAAGAATCCTTCGCCAGTGGCCACGTCAAGAATTCGCATAGCACTGCTTATAGGTAAGCTTGCCGCAATTGTCGAACGCAGGTTGTTCAACTTCCCATAATACGTCTCGTATTCGCAATTTGAGACGTATTCTTCAGTCCTCCCCATCTGCGAGGTGCTCGGAACCGAAGAGCTCGGTTCCACATGCACAAGATTCATTCCGTGCAGGTCTGTCTCACACCATTCAGGTAGTAATCTATACCACTTCCTTCTTCCTCAATTCCTTGCGCTTTCTGTGAACAGTCAAGAGAATCGCCCCAAATCCGAAGAGAATCACGACGAAGTGAATTACCCAACCTGCGTAGGGAATCAGTGCCAGGAAGAAAAGGCAGATAATTCCGATAATGAGTGCCAGGTATGAGGATGTCTCTCCGCCGAATAGACGAAAGAGCGATCTTCCTATGAATATGGCGAAGACAATCGAGCTGAGATAGAGGAAAATCAGGTAGAGGAACATGGCTATTATCCCGAGTGGTATTCCTATACCTGTCAGGCTCACGATGAAGACCGCCAGCGGAACCACAATTAGTGCCAGTAGTCCTAATCCCAGGCATCTCCACGGCGAATTTCTGATCGTGTCTGCTGTATCTTTCGATAGTGTAGTAGCAAGAGCCACAAATACGAGTCCAACAATGAGTAAAGCGACGAAGTGGACGATTCTGAACATCCATTTCAGCCAGTGAAGTATCTTTCCCAATTGCCGAAACTTGGAAACCCTGCATTCGATTGGGGTTTTCTCTTTGACTCTGTGAACTACCTGGCCGCGGACCTGGGAACCCTCCAGTATCTCGGCCTGTTTCGAACTCGTGTATATGAGGTCTCCCATGATCTCGGACGAGGGAAGAATGAGGAGCGAGCCTGTGCTTATTTCCACGTCACCACTGATCCTGCCCGCGATTCTCATAGAACTCGTTGCTCCACTTAGTGTTCCTCCGATATCTCCTTCTATGAGAGCCTCACCTGCATACACAGTCAGGTCTCTTCCAATCTGAGATTGACCTGTGAGCCTCAGGTTCTGACAGAAACAGAGAGCATTCGATCCCACGGTACCCGAATTCACTATCTCTCTGGCTGCGACTCTGATGTCGTCATCTATGCGGCCTGTTATTGATATGATTTCTGCACCTGCGATCATGTCTCCCCAGACTTCGCCGTCAACATCGATGTTCTTCCCTCCGGCGATCAGATCACCATCAACTGTTCCCAGAATTGTGAGCCTCTGAGCTCCGGCGAAGAGATCGTCCTCGATCACCTCGTCACTTCGAACCACTATGTTATCACCGCCACGGAATTGAGTGGCATGTACACTCAGCGATACCATTGCACTCAGGCAGATAATGAAAGTTCGCATCTTATCCTCCTTGACCTCAATGGCCCGTGTAGCTATTTAATGATTTTGAATAGCTTACGCTCAGCCTCAGCGTCCAGCTTCCCCTTTTTGACCGCGATTTTGATCGCCTCCTTCCCGAGAGTTGAATATATGTTTCTCAATTCAGGAATTTCTCTCTCAAGGACTCGCATTTCCTCTTCCAGCGTTGTATGTTCTCCTCGCTCAATTGGCCCGGTCAGGGCACCCTCTACACCTGACATCTCCATGTTCCGTACCGTACCTTTGAGAAGAGGTAGGATGATCTCAGAAGCCTTACTTCGGTTCACTCCAATCGTTTCGAAGGCCGATAGAGCCCGTTCGACGAGCACTACCAGATAATTGGAGGCAACCGAACATGCGATATGATAGATCATCTTCTCCTTGGCTCTGAGAGTGAAGCTGGGACATCTCATCCTTTTGGCCAGAAGCTTTCCCTTTCTCACCGCTTCAGCAGTGCCTTCAAGACAGAAGTAAGAACCAGTGAGTCTTTCGGGTGCAGTGTGGACATCGCTGAAGCTCTGGCAAGGATGCATTGACAAACATAGAACCCCGTGGGCCCTTGCTGGCTTCAATACTTCGGATGATAGCGCACCAGAAGTATGGATGAGGAGCACGCCCTTGCGGATGTATGATGCAATTTTCTCAGAAACTCCGGCGATTTCGTGATCCGGAGTGGTGATGAAGATGATGTCAGAATGAGCGATGACGTCACGTACGTTTTCACTGAACTGAGGACAGGCGACCTTTTGAGCGAGCTTCGCCGCCTCTGTTAATCGTCTACTCGCCACTCCGACTATTTCGAATCCAGCATTCTTGAGAGAAAGCGCAATGGCTGTCCCGACCCTTCCTGCACCTATTATGCTTACTCTGGAGAACATCTCAGTCTGGGCCATCCAATAGATCGAGGCTGACTTCTCTCTTACTCAGCAGCTCAAATTTCGGTAGATCGCTGAGAGACCTCAAACCGAAGTATCTGAGAAACTCCCTCGTAGTCCTGTAGAGAAGTGGGGCACCTGGTTTCTTCGCACGTCCGGCTATCTTTACGAGGTTTCTATCGAGAAGCGTGTCCAGGACTCCTTCGACTCCCACTCCCCTGATCTTCTCGATTTCTGCCCTCGTAACTGGCTGCTTGTACGCTATTATTGTGACTGTCTCGAGGGCAGGAAGAGAAAGCCTGGGCCTCCTCTTTCGGAAAAATCTGGTTATGACCTTTATATATTCTGGTCTGGTAGTAAGTTGATACCCTCCAGCTACTTCTATGAGTTGGAAGCTGCGCGTTTCCCGTTCGTACTCATGGCGTAGTTCGCTGAGAGCATTTCGAATGGAAATCGGGGTCTCCTTTGGCAAGAGTCTTCTTAGTCTCCTCAACGGAATTGGATCTTTTGAGCAAAAAAGCAATGCCTCGATTATCTTCTTTGCTTCCACATTCCCCCAGATCTTAGGAGGAGCCTCCCGATGACCTCTCCTTCAGGAAGCCCCCAGAATCGCGATATTATGAAAAACGTTGCTGCTCCCAAGAGCGTACTTGCGACAAATCCTACATTGGAAGAGAATAGGTGAAAGGTAATAGTGGCACAGAATCCCATACCCAAGGCTGCTACCAGCACTTTCGTAGAGAAAAGGGCAAGCCCAGCACCCTCTAATCCACCTATTCTCCTTCTCAACGCATGCCACAGGAGAATCATATTGAGCATGGCGGCCGAGGATGCTGAGAGCGCAAAGGCCCTGAATCCTATTTCATGCATGAGAGATAGATTAAGCAGTATGTTGGCACCCACAGCTACAAAGCTTATCTTCATCGGAGTCCTTGCATCCTTAAGAGAGTAAAAGCAGTACGCCAGCAGTCTGACACAGGCGAGAGCCCACAACCCCAGCGAGTAGAGGACGAGGGCTTGCGCGGTGCTCGCAGTGTGCCGCTCCGTAAATTGGCCATGTTGATAGATGATTGCTGTGACCGGTTGGGATAGGAATATGAGGAAGATCGAGGATGGTATCATCAGAAAGAGTGATAATCGAAGACCTCTTCTTAAAGTGCTCTTCAACTCATCCATATTGGCCTGTGCAGCGGCTTGTGAAAGTGAGGGTAGGGCTACTGTGGCCACGGCAATTCCAAAAACGCCCAGAGGAAAATTCATAATTCTGTAGGAGTATGTGAGGTAACTCACTGTTCTCTCTTCGAGTAGGGAGGCGAGGAATGTATTTACTCCCATGTTCACCTTGGAAGCCATAAGGCCGAAAGTGACCGGGAAGAAGAGGGTACTGATCTCTCTCAATCCTGGATGCTTCAAGTCGAGAATAGGGCGGTACCTTAGGCCTTCCTTCAAGAGAAGAGGGATCTGAATTCCTAGTTGCAGCACTCCGCCAATTACTGCACCAAAGGCCATTCCGATGATAGGATCGAGGCCTACTCTTGGCATCAGAGGAGCTATCGCAAAACCAGCGGCGATGATTGAGAGGTTGAATCCGGCGGGTGCAATGGCTGGTGTGAAGAAGTGTTTCATTGAATTGAGTATCCCCATGACCAGTGCAGCCAGGGATATGAGGAGAAGGAAAGGGAAGAGCAACCTCGTCATCATCACCGTCAGCGCTACTTTCCCAGGTACGCCACCGAAACCGTAGGCGATGCCCTTCACTAGATAGGGAGCGGCGAGTATACCTATGAGGACTATGCCACCGACAACGATAAGCACCAGGTTGACCATGATATAGGCGAGCCTGTAAGCCTCAGACCTGCCCTCTTTGCTCAAGTATCCTGTAAAGGTGGGCACAAACGCTGCAGAAAGGCCGCCTTCTGCGAAGAGGTCTCTCAGTAGGTTCGGTATTCGGAAAGCGACAAAGAAAGCATCTGTGGCTTTCCCGGCACCGAAGAGATACGCAAACACCACCTCCCGTGCGAGTCCCAGGGTTCGGGACACCAGAGTGGCTATGGAAAAAGAGCCTACACTTCTGGTTAGTCCTTCAGCAGACTCACTCCACTCCATCTTCGATCCTGTAGGCCTCCCGATTTTTCCATCCACAAAGCGCAAATCCTAAGGTTTGCACGAGCTCAAGTGCGCCCTCAAGTCCGCAGCCAAGATGAGCGAGCTTGTGACAGTCAGAGCCAATCATCACCCTGCTCACTCCCATTTTCTTGGCCAATCTGAGTATGGATTCGGATGGGTAAGGACTCCCGATGGTCCTGAGTCCGCTCGTATTTATCTCCAATGCGATGTCATGAGTCACCACACAATCCAATGCATCTTCAATGAATCGGTCCTCAAGCTCCGCGATCACATTTCCGTAGTATTTGAGGCCGTATTTCTTATACACGTCAAAATGTGCGATTCCATCGAAGAGCTGTGAAGCTATTGCTTTTTTCAACACTGAGAAATAGCCGTGTAGAACTTCCTCTGGAAGTCTGTTTCGATAGTAGAGTTCGTATTCCCTCCGGTCGGTTATCGCTACGTGGTCGAGACAGTGGATGGCGCCTAGACAGAAGTCAAATGAGTGTTTATCCAATATTTCTTCGATTTCTTCCTCCATTTCTTCATCATAGCCAATTTCCACTCCCACTCTCGTCTCAATTGGATATCTCTCCCGTGCTCTTTCCACATCTTCTGCAAAAGTCGACAACCAACCTGATCTCATCGATACGATGCGTCCGCCCACTCTCACTTTGTCGTCAAGGGCTCTTCTGCGGACGTCCAGTTCGAGATGCGGCGTGAACCCTATCTCTGAAAGTCCAAGAGAAATCGCTCTCTGGCAATACTCATCCACGGTTCCCTCGGCATCGAGCGAATAGTAGGGATGTACGTGATAGTCTATGAGACACTTCCTTTCAGGAATCAATGTGATGAGTTTGTTCGTGCCTTGAGCAGACTTCTGTATGCGAACTGAAAAATTAGGATCGGTATTGCTGACTTAAAACCCCAGTGGAATGATCGCGTGAACCTCTTCGCGATCCTGCGTATTGAATAGAATTCCCGCCATGCCCAATCTGAGCCCTCTTGAAGCTGTTCAGGACTCATCTTCTTGGGGCGAAACACCACGTGCCCTATCGTATATTTGGACCAGTCTTTAGATAAGAGCCTGTTTTCCGCTGAGAGTTTTCTCCAGAGTACAGTGCCCGGGAAAGGAGTGAGAATGCCAAACTGGGCAGCATCGACTCCAATACGATCTGCAAAATCCACCGTTTTTTCGAATACCGCGGAGTCATCATTGTCAAATCCGAAGATGAAGGCGCCCTCTATACTTATCCCGTAATCATGAATGATCTTTATTGCGTCCTTGAATTGGGAGACCTTCAAGAATCCTTTGTTTGATTCGTCGAGAGCAGTCTGAGACATTGATTCTAACCCGATGAATAGAGCTTTGCATCTGCTCTTTTCGAATATCCGCAGGAGCTCCCGATCCTTGGATATGGTGAGACTTGCCTGTCCTCCCCACATGATGTTGAGTGGAATGAGCCTTCTAAACAGTTCCTTTGAGTAGTGCGGAAGACCACCTATGTTGTCATCCAGGAATCCGAAAAACCTGGACTTTCTGGTCGTGCCGATTCTTGACTCTATCTCCCTTACGACATCGTCTACAGGTCTGTATCTGTAGGTGTTGCCGAAGAAATTGGTCACAGAACAGAATCTGCAATTGAAAGGGCAGCCTCTGAAGATCTGTATGATATTGTCGATTATGTACCGATCAGATTTGAGCAGGTCAAGGCGCGGACTGGGAAGCTTTCTCAAATGAGGCATCCGAGGAGAGCAATAGAATTTCCTCAGTCTATTGTTGTCCAGGTCACGAATTACTCTGCTCCAGACATTCTCGACTTCGCCAAGGACCACTGCATCGGCATGTTCGATGGCTTCATGCGGGAGTGCTGTGGGATGAATTCCTCCGAGCACCACTTTGACGCCCCTCTCTCTCCACCTGTCTGCGATCCTGTATGCTTTGGGAGCCTGCGCAGTCATCGAAGTGATTCCGACCAGGTCAGCGGCCTTATTGTAGTCTATTTCCTGAACATTTTCGTCCACGATCTCTACCTCGTAGTATTCAGGCGTCAAGGAAGCCACTATAGGGAGGTTGAGCGGTGGGAAGAGGAACGGTTTCTCAGTCGGTTTCTCCACGTTCTCACTAAAGAACGGCGAAATGAGCAGAAGCTTTTTCATACTTATCCTATGGCTTCTCAGAAGGCGAGCTTATTCCAAGCTCCACTGTGTCACCCTCTTCCACAAACTCCCCAGGTTGAGGTCCCTGAAGCAGTACGACATCTTCCTCTACCCCCTCCGTGTCTATGGCTTTGACTTCCCCAAGCACGAGGGCCTTCGTCTCTATCAACATCTTCGCTTCTCCAATGGACAGACCAAGCAAGCTCGGCATAGAAAAACGGACCTTCGCCCGCCCCTTGCTCACAATCAGGTCAATCTGCCTTCCCAGACCAAGTTGCTCACCTGAAGTCGGATGAGACGCGACTACATCGCCCTGTGGAATTGTGTCCGAGTAGATCCACAGCACTTGTCCAATCTTCAGGCCGGTAAGATTGACTAGCCGTTCGGCCTGCTCGAGTCTGGCCCCAGCCAGGTCGGGAACTTTGACAAGCTGAGGTCCTGAGCTAATCACGAGAGACATTCGCTTCCACTCTTTGACCCGTATGCCAGGAACCGGTATCTGCCTGGCTATGAATCCTTCTGGTATGAGCGGGTCGTATATCCGTGATTCAACGTGGTAACTCAGTTTCGACTCAGAGAGTATTCTTTCTGCTTCTTGAAGGGTCTTCCCTACTACTTCTGGGACTTCTACCTCCTTACCCCGTTTGACAAACCAGGGCATGAGAGCAAAGTTGAATACGAACGCACCCGCGAAGATGGCTCCAACAATGGAGAGGAATACGATAAGGGCCTTCTTTAGCAGGGCGTCCTGTCTCATTCTCTTCATCATAGAGGCAAAGACAAAATATGTCAAGAATGCAGGTGCCAGACCAGAAACGCGAGATCACAGGCTGAGAAGTGAAGTCCGCACGAAAGAAAGTGGCGAAGGAGCCATCTGTGCTCAGCAGCAACTCTTAATGCCCATGCCCAGGATGAAGGTCTCGGGTTCTATTGTTGACAAATCGGGGCCAAGTTTATACACACGGGCTGTGAGAATTCTAGTCCTTGGTGCAGGCATGATGGGAACCGCCGCGGTCTATGATTTGGCGAGGAGCGCTGGCGTCGACGAGATAGTTGTCGCCGACCTCGACTTCTATAAGGCCAAGAGGATTGCTGAATTGGGGCATGGGAAGGTCAGGCCCGAAAGGCTGGATGTTCAGGATGTGGAAGGTACAAAGAGGCTAATGGCTGGATGTGATTCGGTGCTGAGTTCGGTAGATTACTCATATAATGGGCTACTCACCAAATGCTCAATTGCAGTGGGCGTAAACATGTGTGACCTCGGGGGCAGCAACAATGTGGTTCGCCAGCAGCTTCAGCTTCACGACCAGGCCCTTGAGCGCGGCATTACGGCGATCCCGGATTGTGGTCTTGCTCCTGGCATTCCAAGCATTCTTGTATCGCTCGCCGCACATCGAATGGAAGCGATAGAAGATGTATCCATACGAGGGGGCGGTCTTCCCCAAGACCCCATACCTCCCCTCAACTATGCCATAGTGTTTTCACCCAGGGGACTGATAAACGAGTACACAGAAAAGGCTTCGATATTGCGTGATGGAAAGATCAAAGAAGTGGATGCGCTTGACGGGCTCGAGAGGATCACTTTTCCTGGCCCCATAGGCGAACTGGAAGCCTTCTACACTTCGGGCGGAGCATCCACTCTCCCACAGACCATGAGGGAGAGAATAGCGAATCTCGATTACAAGACTGTTCGCTACGCAGGTCACTGTGAGCTCATAAGGGCAATGATCCAGCTGGGGATGGCTTCTTCTGAATCCATTGAGGTGGGAGGAGTGCTCATTCGCCCGGTGGACCTCTTCTCAGAGCTGCTCTCGAAGAACCTGCCAGCGAATGGAAAAGACCTCGTGTTACTGAGAGTCACCGTGGTCGGTACGATGAAAGGCAAAGCATGCACGTTGGTCTACGAGCTCACAGACTATTACGATGAGAAAACTCAGTTGACTGCTATGATGCGCACGACGGGCTTTCCTGCTTCCATAATTGCGCAGATGCTTGCCAGTGGAAGAATAGAACCGAAAGGAGTTGTACCCCAGGAACTTTCAGTGCCGCCTGAGGAGTTCGTTGAGGAACTGAAGAAGCGGGGAATCGCAATAAGAGAGACGGAAAGCGTGGAGTAGACAAGGGTTGACAATGGGTGGGGAATCGTTATATTGAAGAACTGATCGAAGCGTATGTACAAAGAGACCATCAATCTTCCGAGGACGGACTTTCCCATGAAGGGCAATCTTTCGAAGAAAGAGTTAGAGATCCAATCTCTGTGGGAATCTATGGAGATATACGGAGAGACTCTGAGAAAGGTCTCGCCCAAGGGAGTATTCACATTCCATGATGGTCCACCATACTCCAACGAAAGCATTCACTTAGGGCATGCTCTCAATAAGATTCTGAAGGACATCGTATGTAGGTATAAGAGAATGCAGGGGTATAGAGTGGAATTCATCCCCGGCTGGGATAATCATGGGTTGCCGATTGAGAGAGAGATAACACAGAGACATAAGAATCTATCGCATGGCGAAATCAGGAAGAAATGTAGAGAATTTGCCTCCCATTTTGTGGAAGTCCAGAGAGAGCAGTTCAAAAGACTGGGGGTGAGGGCAGCATGGAATCAGCCTTACCTCACAATGTCCAAAGAGTATGAAGCTTCCGTCCTCAGAGTGTTCTCCAGGCTCGTGGCGAAAGGGTACATCTACAGAGGATTGAGGCCGATTCACTGGTGCACACAGTGCAGGACCGCACTGGCGCTTGCAGAGATAGAGTATGCTGAGAAGGAGTCTTACTCGCTCTGGATAAGATTTCCGTTGAAGGAAGACTCTCGGGGGATTTTCAAAGTAGAGGGTAGAGTCTTACCAGGTGAACGCTGCTACGCTCTTGTCTGGACTACAACTCCATGGACAATTCCGGCAAATCTTGCGCTGGCATTCCATCCTGACTGTGATTACGCAATCGCAGAAGCATGCGGAGACTACTACGTTCTTGCAGAAGAGCTCCTCAATGCCGATTTTTCTGAACTGGGCTTCGGCGGCTACAAAGTAGTAAGAAAGGTGAAGGGAAGTGACATTGAGGGAACGAAATTCAGTCATCCGATCTTTGAGAGAGACTCTGTGGGAATCCTGGGAGATTTCGTCACACTCGACACAGGGACTGGAGTCGTCCACGTGGCACCCGGCCATGGTAAGGAAGACTTTGACATTGGAGCAGAATACGGACTCGAAGTGTTGTGTCCTGTTGACGAAGATGGAAAATTCACGCAGGACGCGGGGCAGTTCGCGGGGATGGATCTGGCAGAAGGAGACAAGAAGGTCATTGAAGAGCTGAAGAGACGGGCCAGACTACTCAAAGTCAGCAGGGTCAGACACTCGTATCCACACTGCTGGAGGTGCAAAACTCCTCTTGTCTTCAGGACTACAACGCAGTGGTTTATGAATGTGGACCACACGGATCACCGGGAGCGAGCACTTAACGCCATAAAGGATGTGAGGTGGGTGCCCGGTGAGAGTCTGAACCGGATAAGCAGTGCTGTTGAAACCAGGCCTGACTGGTGTCTCTCACGCCAAAAAGCTTGGGGAGTCGGTATACCAGCGTTTTACTGTGAGAATTGTGGGGAGGCAGTGCTCGAGCCCGAGCTTATCGATCGAGTCGCCGAACAGGTGAGCGCGCATGGGTCTGACGTATGGTACGAACGGCCGGCACGCGAATTTCTTCCCGAAGACTTCTCCTGTCCTAAATGCAAGGCGAAAGAGTTCAGAAAAGAGACAGATATCCTCGACGTATGGTTTGATTCTGGAGCAAGTCATCGTGTGGTCTTGAAAGAGAGTGAAAGACCATGTGATCTCTATCTCGAAGGGTCAGACCAGCATAGAGGCTGGTTCAACACGTCCTTGATGATTGGAATAGGCCTGGATAACGAAGCACCTTACAAGACAGTCGTAACCACAGGGTTTGTGGTCGATTCGGATGGAAAGGCAATGCACAAGTCTTTGGGGAACGTGATTTCGCCGCTTGACATCACTGAAAAAGATGGAGCCGACGTTCTTAGACTGTGGGTATCCAGTTCGAACTGTTTCTCGGACATTAAGATATCAGAAGAGATTCTCGAGAGAATCAGGGATGCCTATAAGAAGATTCGGTACACATTCAGATTTCTTCTGGGCAATCTCTACGATTTCATCCCTGCTGAGCACTCGGTTTCCTACGAAGAGAGGCTGGAAATAGACAAATGGATAATGCACAGGCTGAGTCAACTGATCCAAAGGACGACAAGAGCATACGAAGAGTATGAATTCTACAAGATCTATCATCTGGTCCACAATTTCTCCGTGGTCGATCTCAGTTCTTTTTATGTGGATGTGCTGAAAGACAGGCTCTACACATCCTGGGCATCTTCAGCCGAGAGAAGGTCTGCTCAGAGTTCCATTTATGAAGTGGCGAAAAGTCTATTGAGGTTGCTGTCACCAATAATGCCTTGCACGACAGAAGAGGCGTGGCAGTATCTGCCAGGAGACAAGGAGGACGCGTGTGAACTCGCGTCATTTCCGGTGCCGTCCGAATATGAAGATGATCATATCGACAGCTCGTGGGAGGAATTGCTGAAAGTCAGACAGGATGTTCTCTCTGCGCTCGAGAATAAGAGAGCAGAGAAGCTCATCGGGAATTCTCTTGAAGCGAAAGTAGTGCTCTATCCCGGTTCGAAAGAGTTGAGAGAGCTACTCGAAAAGTACGAGCGCGATCTTCCCACTCTGTTTATTACGTCTCAAGCGGAGCTCTCGAAATTAGAGAGGCCTACAGGCACAGAGATTCACGTCGGAACTCAGTCGGATCTGGCAATCGAAGTGAAGAAGGCAGAGGGCGATAAGTGCAGGAGGTGTTGGGTCTATTTCCCGGATGTTGGGGAAGACGAGACGCATCCCGGTCTCTGTAAGAGGTGCGTTGGAGTGTTATCACGGTTGGAGGGGGGTGATTAAGGTGTTATCGCAGAAGAAAGTCGAATACTTCGAAAGCTTGTTAACGAAACTGAGGAAGAAAATCCTTAAGGAGATTGATTTCGAGGAGGAAACCATAGGGCAGCAGCAGCGGGAGGCATCTGGAGATGTTTCTTCCTATACGTATCATATGGCGGATCAGGGGACAGACGCAGAAAACAGAGAAGTTGCCGCATTTCTTGCTACGAGCGAAGGTTCCACACTCGCGGACATCGACGATGCTCTAAGGAAGATCTACGGGAAGAAGGGGTACGGAATGTGTGAATCCTGTGACAAACCGATCACTGAGAAGAGGTTGAGGGCTGTACCTTACGCCAAGCTCTGCAAAGAATGCCAGAGTCTGAGAGAACGTGGCTAAGATAAAACTCGCCATACTTCTCAGCCTATGGTCGTTCCTGATTGATCAAGTCACCAAGGGGATACTAGTCACCAAGGTTCCGCTTCACAGCTCGGTTTCAATCCTCGGCGATGTCGTCAGATTTACTCACATAAGAAACCCAATGGCTGCATGGGGGCTTCCCATCGGCGGCACCCTATCGTTAATTGTTTTGCCTATCGCAATCGGGATAGTAGTACTGGTTTACCGATTCAGAGCACAGACGCTTACCGAGAGAATCGCCCTATCAATAATCCTCGGGGGAGCTCTTGGAAACCTTATCGATCGAATAAGATGGGGGAATGTCGTGGATTTCATAGACATTGGGGTAGGAAACGTGCGCTGGCCCGTATTCAACATGGCTGATGCCTTTGTCACCGTGGGTATGCTCCTCGTGATCTACACCATTCTGAAGAAGAGAAGATGAGAGTTTTCTCCCTTCTGGTGCTGCTTTTATGTGTCACCGCCCCCTCAACGAAGCCGGTCAACTACTCCGCGAATCGGATTATCTTCTTGTTAGATCAAGAAAAGGTGATATTGAGTGGGGAGACGAAGGTACGCCATCGGGATATTCTGGTTACCGCGGACAGCATAGAATACGAGCTGGGAACCAGGCAACTTCAAGCCTATGGAAATCCAGTGCTTCATGATGGTGACGAGACTATTGAGGGCGAATTCATGAGCTATGATGTTGGAAAAGGAGAAGGGACTATCCTCAATGCGAAGACTGAGATAAGCAGAGGGTTCTTTGAAGGCAGAAAAATAAGGAAAGTGGCTGATGATGTGCTCAATGTGAGTAGGGGAAGATTTACCACCTGCGAACTAGGAGAACCCCATTACTATTTCAAATCGTGGAAGATGAAGATCTATCTGAATGATATGGTCTTATGTCAACCTGTGGTGCTTTACATCCAGGGTATCCCTGTTTTCGCTGTACCGTTCTGGTTCTTCCCGATACGTAAGGAAAGACATTCAGGCCTCCTTACTCCAAGAGTAGGGAGAGATTCGGAAGAAGGCAGGTACATAAAGAATATCGCCTATTACCACGTGATCAACGACTACGCTGACGCCACATTCAGCCTCGACTATATGCAGTTGATTGGCTACAGGCTGACGGTGGAGGGTATCTACCTGATCAACCCGTGGATAACTGGGGGACTCGTGACATCACTGGTGGATGATCGGAGGACGGCGACCAGGAGATGGAGCGTCAATCTTTCTCATCGGCAAAAGTGGGAAGAAGGGTACAACCTACTTCTTCGGGGTGATTTCGTCTCTGATCTCAGCTATTATCGAGAATATAGTGAAGACCTTCCTGAAAGGATGACCAGAACTCTTGACTCCTATGTTGCGCTTACGAAATCTCTCAGAGGCTCGAATCTCTCCATAGTCGCTTCCGAAAAGAGAGACCTGGAAGAGAATACGTCAATGCGAGTGCTCCCTCGTCTCTCATTCTCTCTCTTCCCGGTGGAACTCGTGAAATCGACCTATTTCTCTTATTCTGGGCGTCTGGTAAATCAACATACATCGGTTATGAATTCGGTACAGACTGCCCAGAACACAGCGAGATTGAACACCAAGCAGAGACTATGGGATCGACTGAATCTCACCCCATCACTTGAACACAGTGAATTTTGGCAGAGCGGTGAGAGAAGAAGTGGCACGTCATCGGTTCGCATAGGCGTCAATGCGAACCTGTATGGAATGTCCACCAGAAGGATAGGCAGGATCGATGGAATACGTCATGTCATCACACCATCTCTCAACTACGATCTATCTCTGAAGGAAACGCTTGTGAGTGAGCGCCTCCGATTTCAGCTGAGGAACTCCGTACAGATACGATTGGTGGACCTCGGGAAATACGATCTTTTCACGACCACGACGTCAGGGTCGTACGATATGAGGGAAAACAGGTTTTCTCCCCTTGTGACGGGGGTGGAGATTAACCCAGTTCCTCCTTTCAATCTCTCGTGCGATTTCGGCTACGACCTGTACGACGGTCAGGTCGATTATCTGAATGAAACATTTCGCACTTTTCTGAAGAGAAAAAGTGACGATTTTCCCCGTTTCAACCTGTCGTTTACCCAATCCTTTCTCCGTCGAAGAGAAGAAGATCCGGAAGTGCAGATCTGGGGAGAATTGGGATTCGATCTGACCAAGAACTGGTTCATCTCGTATCAAGGCAGGTATGATGTGATGAAGGGCAGAGGTGTAAGCCAGTCCGTAAAAGTGGTGAGAGATCTTCACTGCTGGGTGGGTGAGTTGAACGTGAGCTGGACCAAGGTCCGATGGCAATACGATTTCAGAATTTCAATCAAAGCAATGCCAGAAATAAGTCTGAAGAAGGGTTTCTTCTCTCTTTTCCTGCCGTAGAGATCGATTCGCAAAGGAGATGTGTCAACTTCTTGAGTAAGACTGCACACTTTCGCTAAGGGAGAGAGTGGGGTGGTCGATTGACGCTTCCTCCACATACGGTCCTTTACTGCTTACAAGATCACTGGTACAACTGGTACAGAACAGCCCAAGGGGTAGTCCTTGACAAGTTCCCAAGCTTCTTGTAAGTTTACGAATATTTGAAGGGCTTCTGCCAATGTATGAGCGGGATTCCAGACACGAATCTATCTGAGTCTCTAAAAGGAAGGAGGTGAGAGAGGATGAACAAAGCAGAGATAGTGAGCAAAATCGCCAAGGACGCGGGGATTACGAAGAAACAGGCTGGCAAGGCTGTCGATAGTTTTCTCGATGGGATAACCAAGTCGCTTAAGAAAGGTGAGAGGGCTGGTTTTGTGGGATTCGGCTCATTTATGGTCCGTAGAAGAGCAGCCCGCACTGCGAGGAATCCTAGGACGGGTGCAATAATCAGAGTGAAAGCCAAGAACGTCCCGGTGTTCAGAGCTGGCGACAAGCTGAGAAGAAGTGTAAGGTGAATGGAACGATAAAGGGGGGGCTAAGCGCCCCCCTTTATCGTTGAGTCTGCTGATGAAGGCAGGATACTGTGCGATAGTCGGGACGCCGAACGTGGGCAAGAGCACCCTTCAGAATAGTCTCGTGGGCCATAAGCTCTCGATAGTAACACCCAAACCTCAAACAACAAGACACAGAGTATCGGGAATATTGACGACTTCGGAGTATCAGATAGTCTTTCTCGATTCTCCTGGAATTATCGATCCGGGCTACGAACTCCAGTCCGTTATGATGAGACGAGTTGAAGAGATTGTGAACGATGCCGACTTGATACTGTTGATGGTAGAAGCAACTTCAGACCCTGAAGAAAGAGAGAAAAGAATCATTGAACGGCTCAGAGCACATCACGCGCCACTCTTCCTTCTCATAAACAAAATAGACTTGATCAAGAAGAGTGCGCTCCTTCCGTTAATCCAGGAGTACCAGCAGTTTCATAAGTTTGATGAGGTCATTCCCATATCAGCTCTCAAGGGCGACGGGTTAGGAATCCTTGTAGATCTGGTGGTCCAGCGTCTCCCGTCTGGGGAGCCATTGTACCCGCCCGACCAACTGAGCGACCATCCAGAGCGGTTCTTCGCCGCAGAGATAGTCCGAGAGACAATATTCCTCCGCTACGGTGAAGAGATTCCCTACTCCACCGCTGTGGTGGTCGATGAATTTGTGGAACGGCCGGGCCAGAAAGACTACATCAAGGCTACCATCTTTGTAGAACGGGATTCTCAGAAAGCCGTTCTCATAGGTAAACGAGGTTCGGCTCTGAAAAGGGTGGGAGAAGAGGCCCGAAGGGAGATAGAGAAATTCTTGGGAAGAGACGTCTTCCTTCAACTATGGGTGAAGACTCGTAAGAATTGGCGGAAACGGAGAATTGACATAAAGAGGTTCGGGTATTGAAAGAAATGTCTGGGCTTTCCTTTCGTGAAAGACCGTTCCCTTGACAAGTCACTTTCCCTTTCTAAAATGGAAGAAAAGATGTTCCTTTTCTGGAGGTTAGTCTTGGCGCATCTTATTGCGGATTTTCCACTGCAGACCGACAAAGTATTTGTCATGAAGCGCGCCCATTCGTGGGGAGTGGTATTGCATGCAAGTGTTGCAGGCGTACTGGGGCTCATCTTTGCAGGCAGGTATTTGACGTACCCTGAGGTCGTTGTCGGCCTTCTTCTGCTGTGGTTGACCCACATCTTCATAGACAAGGTGAAACTCGTATTGAATCAGAGATTGGGAAGAGAGAGAGTGGATCTCTTCCTCCTCGATCAAGCATTACATATCGGACTCATATGGCTGTTTGTTCAGTTAGTGAACGTTCAAGGAAGACTACCAATACGTCTGGCAGGCATCTCTCACTTGTACAATAGTGATAATTTTGTGAAGCTTCTTTCCGGATACATCGTGGCGACGTATGGAGTAATGTTGCTCATCTATTCCATAAAGAGTACACTGGGACTCAATGCCGAGCTACCACAATTCAGGCAAAGGTTGCTGGAATTCCTTGAGAGAGGAGCCATAGTTACACTCGTAATGGTGGGTGGGCTGTTTTGCCTCCTTATTCCGGTGCTTCTCGTGCCTCGTATGGCACTATTCTTGAGAAAAGAGTGGAGTTTGTGGAGTCTCGATATGGTCTTGAGTGTGATCTTCTCGCTTCTTGTCGGAGTTACACTGAGTCAACTCGTAACGTAGGGGGAGATATGGGAAATGGCAGGACAGAGGTACAAGTTTCTGGATTGGGTGTAGACGGGGCAAACACGCCTGTCGTTCTTCTCCAGGAATTGAATGGTGACAGGGTGCTTCCGATATGGATTGGCTATGCCGAGGCAAATGCAATTGCAATGGTGCTACAGGGGAAAAAGGCCGAGAGGCCACTCACGCACGACCTCATGAAGAGCATAGTGAACGCACTCAATGTGAAGGTGACAAGAGTCCTCATAAGCGATCTCAAGGATAACACCTTCTATGCAAAGATCTTTCTCGAAAGTGACGGCTCCATATTCAGTATCGATGCGAGGCCGAGTGATTCGATTGCCTTGGCATTGAGAATCAAGGCTCCGATATTTGTGATTGACAAAGTAATGGAATCGAGTGGAACATCCTTGAAATTGGACGATAGCACGAAGGCAGAGGTTCTGCGAAACTACCTCAAGCAACTCAATCCCGAGGATTTTGGAAAGTATCACCTCGGCTCCTCCTAATAGCAGGCCCGTCAGTCAATGGCACGCGTGGTCTTCAAGAATGTAACCAAGACGTTTGGCAGGAACGTGATTGGCCTGAAGAATTTCAGCCTCGAGGTACCAGACAAGTCGTTCGTAGTCCTCGTCGGACCCTCGGGATGTGGGAAGTCAACTGCGTTAAGGCTTGTAGCTGGATTGGATGAACCCACCGATGGTGAGATATATATAGGGCAGAAGCTGGCCAACAATCTCCCTCCCAGGGAGAGAGATGTCGCCATGGTCTTTCAGAACTACGCGCTATATCCCCATATGAGCGTTCTTGACAATATGGCTTTCGGACTGAGATTGAGGAAATACCGGAAACACGATGTGAAGGAACGGATCATACAGACGGCAAAGATACTGGGTATCGAGGAATTACTTACCAGAAAGCCACGAGCACTCTCAGGAGGGCAGAGACAGAGAGTCGCGCTTGGCAGGGCAATAGTGCGAGAGCCAAAAGTATTCCTCTTTGACGAACCGCTGAGTAACCTGGACGCGAAATTGAGGGTGCAGATGAGAACGGAACTCTTGAGACTCCATCAGAGGCTTGAATCCACAGTGATTTACGTCACGCACGACCAGGTCGAAGCTCTCACCATGGGAGAGTTGATAGTGATTCTTAAAGCGGGAGTCACACAGCAGGTCGCTGATCCATTGACCCTCTACAATCGGCCTGCGAACCTCTTCATTGCAGGGTTCATTGGGAGTCCTTCGATGAATTTCTTGACGGGGCGAATTGAAGGACAAGACGCATTCCGCTTTGTAGGGGGTGACATTGATTTGGAACTGCCAAACTCTGGATCTTTGAAGAATCGGGTTGGGAGTACTATAATACTGGGAATCAGACCAGAAGATATATTTCCCGCCACCACAAATACCTCCCAAGGACTGCGCGCAAAAGTGGAAGTTCTTGAACCCATAGGAGAAGCAGTTTATCTCCACTTGAGAATTGGTAGAAGTGCACTTGTCGCGCGATTTCCTCCTGACTCCAGTCCAGAATTGAGGGAGACTGTGAGGATATGGATGGACCTTGGGAAAGCTCACTATTTCGATCCGCAGTCTGAGAAGAGGATAGAGTAGGCGTTCTCTTCTACAATGAAGACTGTAGTAGGCTGCCACCGTAGTCAAGAGGGTGCAGGACTCGTCATGATCCGTCTCATCGGGCAATCGGATCGGAGAAACGATGTTCCCTCCGCCCCGGCAATCCGGC
>SMTZ1_10002178_pt1 | contig 19845 bp, 17 predicted proteins | sample DeeMarSWOR136_30_FD_25667 | JGI IMG/M metagenome (IMG submission 25667)
TCCAAAGAAAAAATAAAAATACTCTGTGGAAATTTATATATTCCTTTAAAAAATATTCATACCCGAACTCGTAAAGATGGAGATGTGAAAGAATATCTGAAACCAATGGATGTATATAAAATTGGAGTTGATCTTACCGATTTAATGGGTGATGCCTATACAGTTCTTCAGCAATTATTAGAAGAGAGGTTGCAATACCTATCCCAATTGAGCTTTTTAGAAGTAAAAGGGGATGCTTTATATGAGAAAGTGATTCGTAAAGACCTACTAAAATTGAATGCCGAATTAGTGAAATTGTTAAAAACGGATGGCGATAAAACAGGGTTATACAGTGCGTTATCTGTCAATGCCCAAGGCTTAATTTTATATCATATGCTCGAGCTTATCGAACAACAGGGATTAGACGTACTGCTTATTTATCTGGATAAAATGCGTCTCGATGCGCGAAAGAAAACTAGTTCTAAAGCGGTAAAGGTTTTAGCTGCGGATCGCCGTCTAATCCGAGTGCATATAGAACTACAAAAACATCAGGAATTTTCCCCAGAACTGCTTATTCATCCTAAATTACTGTTTTTAAATAAAATTCTAGTAGATGAACTTAAAAAAAATCCCCAATCCCGCATCTTAGTCTTTGTAAAACTTAGGGACTCCGTAAAAAATATTGTCTCCAAGTTGAAGAATGAGTCCCACATTAAAGCTTCTCGCTTCGTAGGACAAGCCACCAAAGGAAAGGATGATAAAGGACTTACCCAAAAAAAACAATTAGAGATCTTACAACAATTCAAAGAAGGCCATCTCAATGTGTTGATAAGCACCAATGTGGGAGAGGAAGGTTTGGATATTGCCGAATGTGATTTAGTGGTGTTTTATGATGTGGTTGCGTCTGAAATTCGATTTATTCAGAGAAGAGGTAGAACCGCACGCCATCGAGAAGGGAAAGTGATTATCTTATATTGCAAAAATACGCATGATGAGACTTATATGAATATCGCGCTCAATAAAATGAGAAAAATGAACATTAATTTAAAAAGTAAGAACCAATTGCAAGAATCTTATTACAAACCCTCTTCTTTTTCTTCTCCACCAGAACCACCGAAACAAGAATTAAAGGCACTAGGTATTGAAAATGGGTTAGAAGAAATCTCCCCTTTTAAGAAAAAAAAAGCCCAATCGCGTTTATCGGACTTCCTATATGGTATTAAAAAGAACCAAGAAGTTGTTAAATACGACATCCAACTTAGTCAGCAGCTACCGAATAAATTCGGGATTCGTAAAAAATTGCAAGAAGCAGAAATCCCTTTTGAGATTATTGAATCTGCTTTTCACTTACAATTATATAATAAAGTTATGATCCAGGTGTATGATCCCAAACTCTTTAACAACAGTCTAAGAAACGATATTCTTCAAAATGTGAGCACATTGCATTCTAAATATGAGTTAATCCTCAATATTTTTGATTTTATTGACTTTGAAGAGGGGTTTAAGGGAGAAGAACGGTTGCTTAAACATAATATTAAAAAACTTGGGGATGACAATTCGCTTCAAGTGATTGCGATTGATAATCCTGAAGAATTGTATTTTATAATTAAAAATATTTATATCCATCATAAAAAAGATAGAGAGGAATAGAATATGGAAAAATCAACCTTTCAAAAAGACGATAAATCTTATGTGATATTCGCTTGTTCAAAATGTTCTCAATTTTCCTATGTTAAAACCACTCAGAAAACGAAAAAGTGTTTACGATGTGGGAGGATGCATCAAGTAAAAGATATTTTGCACTCAGGAGTAATTGTACGTGGAATGACACAAGCGGTACGCACAGTAAAAGAAAAACAAAATGAGTTAGCACGTAAGAAAAAAAAAGGAACTCCTACCCTACGTGCTAAGAATGATTTTTCAATTAACGTAGATAATAGAGAAAGGAAACCCTCTTTTAATGAAAAGAAAGATTACACGTATATGTTCAAAAGGGTGCTCAGTGAACTATCTCATACTTATTCATCCTTCCCTAAGTACATGATCGAAATCTTAGCAAAAAATTACGGCATCCCACAATCTGAATTGAAAGGACTAATACGACAGTTTAAGAGAAGAGGTTTACTACAAGTTATTAATAACAGGGATTACTATTCCACTAATTTAAATCTAAAATAAAATTTACTCAAGCTGGGCATACCGATACATTTCTTCTAATAGTTTAAGATACTTTTTAACTTCTAATCTTAAAGGATCCTTAGTATCCTCTGATATTTTTTCCATGCAGACTTGTATCTTATCCACTAGTCCTTTTATAGTAGGTTCTAAACAATCTATTACTAATTCATCGAACACAATCATTATTATACCTCCTTTATGTATTTTACTACTTTTTCTTAAATTCTCTTATACTTTCTTCAAACTCCAGTTTCATGAGCGCTTTATAAATAGGGTGACGTTTATTGAAGGGAATATATTCATATCCTGAATAAATATCTGGAGTAGTTTCATGTTCTACAACCTCTGAAAAAGGTATAATAATTTCGGATAAAATTTTTGAAAACTTCTCTCCTTGGACTTCAGGTATAATTTCTTTAAGCTTTTCTTTTTCAACTTCAGTACTCATACTTTTACCTTCTGCTTTTTTTGATCTTTGTTAATTCTTATCCTTTTTAAAAAAAAAAATTCTTATTTCATCTGATCAATCCTTCTGCAACCCCTTTAGATATAGTTTTATCAAGGCTCTCTGACTCTTACAATAATCAATTTTTTGTTTATCAGAAAGATTGGGATAATTTTCTAAAATCTCTTTGATCATGTTTAGTATTTCAAGACTCTGAGCCCTTGTTTTTTCAAATTTTTTTATAATGTAGCTAATTTGATTTTCCTCGGGTTTTTGAATTACTAAAAATTCTTTAATCTTTAGTTTCTTTTCAATGTGTAAATCAAAAGGATCTTCTTTTGGTTTAGGATCCATCTTAGTAGAGTTATAAATTAAAACTATAAAAAAAGAAAAAAATGAAATAAAAAGCAAAAATTAATCGATTAAACTGAGATTTCTTAGGATGCGTTCTTTGTGGGGATCTTGGTCTAGTTGAGCCTGAATTCTATGTAATAATTCTTCTTTGGTGAACCCTAAGTGTTCAAACACCAACTTCACACCCTCTTGATTAAACTTAGCATTTTTAATGAGAGGGGAAAGCATTCTAACCGTTCTCAGCCACTTTTTACGAATGGTAGGATCTTGGCGGGAAAGCTCTGCAAATTGTAAAGTATAAGGAATTCCACCATACCGATTTACGTCATAAAATAATGAGGTTGCTACGATATGACAGCTGGTTTTTAAAGTAGAGGCGTTTCCTTTTTGAATTAGCTGTTGGGATTCTACAAGTCTAATGATCTCATCTTCCTGATACTGAAGAATATGGTAGGGAAGCAAAATTCGGGGAATTACATGGTCTTCAAAATCTCTAGGCATAAGATACTTCTGCTTATCTTCCTCTGTGAAGGGTTCATGGTTTAAGAGAGAGGGGTACCAATCATATCGAATTTCATGTCGAGGGATCTCATAAAAGTACCGGCGAATCTGGTCAGGAGAATACCCAAATAAAATGATTTCTATATCCTTTTGCATAGCAACGCGCACTACTAAACTATGAACTAAATCAGCACAATTATCACATACGTTCTTCGTTAAGCATACCTCATTAGAACGATGGTTTAAAAAGAGGGTTCGATATAGTTTTCGAAACGTTCCAATAGCATCCTTGATAATTACATGGTCTACTTTAATTCTTTCAAGAGTATCTTTAAAATTCTGAATAACTACCTCAGATACAAACCCGTTATCTACAGTAACCGGAAGGGGATTCAAATGATACTCTTTCACCATTAAATGCAAAAGAGCGGTGGAGTCTTTCCCTCCCGAATATCCAATTACACAATCGTACTTACTTTGGTTTTGTGTGGATTGGAGATCTTCTATAACCCTGTTCCAATCTTCGAAAGCGGTCTGTCGTTTTTGATCGCTTATCTCTACTTTCCACCAATTCTGGTTTTTATGAGAAGGATTTTCGCAAAAATTACAAAGACCTTCAGAATTAAGATTAATCCCTAAAAATCCATCCGATAAAATGCAGTTCTTACATACTTGCTGTTCTTGAATCGTCATCATCGAATCACTTTTAATACCTTATTAACAAGTTATACTACCTTTCCATCACCTTTATTTAAAGGAAAAATCCTGTTGATTAAAATTAAATTTATGAAATTTATTATATAATATAATAATATATGTCATCTATCGTAGTTTGTAGACCAAAATCTTTGTTCAAAATAGAATAATAATCCCACTATTTCGAACGAACGACATCTTTTATGCTTAATATCATTTTTATTATATTTTAATGATGGTTTAGTCCCTCAACCAGTTTCAATAAGGTTATCATCCTTATCTAATAAATTCGATGTTCCAGAAATCCGATTTTGATTAGCCATAAATATCCAAATTTTTCATTAATTTTATTTTCTACTATCTTATTTTAATTCATAATCTCTTTGCTTCAAAAGAGTTTTTCTGAAATAGAATAAATTAAAATATGAGATTATATAATAATCTAAATGACACATTATATCCAAAAAATTATATTCTATTTAAAAAACGGTTAGTACTTAAATGATAACATTTATTAAAAATCTTTTAAAAGCCATAATAATTTCTTTCCTAACATTCTTATTGGCAGAATACTACCTCATCCGGAGTGTAATTGAACTTAACCAACCTATTATATTAGTTGTTAGAATTAATATAATTCTCATTCCGACCATTATTATCGGGCTTGGGATACTATTTTTTTATCTTAAAAAAAAATACTACTTTTGGAGTACAAAAAAAACTTATAATTGTACAGAATGTGGAGCCTCATTTAGATTGGAAGACCAATTCTGTCCCATGTGTGGAAAAGAGAATGTTTATAGAAAGGATTCATTAGAAAAGTTAGAAAAATTAGAAGCGGAGGCTGAGCATGCTAAAACGAAAAGATCGGAAAGATTAGAATCATCTAAACCTAAAAAATCTTATAGAGCTAAAAAATTTGATGAAACGGAAGGAGAGAGGTTATTTCAAGTTGAGAGTAAAATAAAGTTGAGGAAAACAGAACTTTTAATAGGAGGTTCATTTGAAAAAAAATTAGAATGGGTTAGAAAACAGTATTTTGAAATAAACAAAAGCATACAACAAATTGCTGACGAACTAGGGGAGAGTATGATTACTGTCAAGCGATATTTAGACGAATTAGAAAATAGGAGAAAAAATAATAATAAGCAAGAAAAATAAGAAAATTTTATTTTTTTAGATATAGATCCATGACAAAGGTGAATTCCTCATTGACAAATCTATAGAAAAAGAGTGTAATGTATCAGACATTCATTAATGGAAAATCAAATTTTATTCATTTTTAATAATTTTTTTACAGAGATTTATTCCCAAACCTGTGCTTCGATCTAATACATAAGGGTATTCTCGTTTCACTTTGGTAGCAGTATGATATCCTGCATTGTAAAGAATTCTTGCTCTAATCCGTGCTACATTATCCAATCGCATAACTAAATCAAACAACTCTTCTTTAATACCGTAATGGAGTCGAATGCGTAAGGTTTCGCACATTTCAGCCACCTTTATAAGTTTATCTTGCACATCTAGATCTGATTCGCTTAAATGTACTGCAATGATGCCGATAAACGTAATAATACGTTCCACATTATCGCGCACTGCATATAAATCTCCGGCCATTATTTTATGCCTTTCTAAAATCTGCTCAATAGGTTCCTCATCGGTCCATTCCATGAGAGGTAGCAGCATTTTATAATCTCTCACCTTCCTCTCAGCTTTCAAAACATCATAAGCTTCCTTTATAATATCTTGAAACGAGGCCATTTCCACATGCTCTAATTTTTGACGGATTAATACCCCCGAAACAGGATATAAATACAACCGAATGATTAATTTTCCAAACTGTGAGCATCTTATCGTGCCATTATCTACCTTGCGAATTAATCCTTTTTCAAATAAATAGTTAAGGATGTATTGATTCTTTACCGATTTGGGAATAATATCGTTCACATATTTCTTAAAATTTGCATCGGGAATGAAAATAAGGTGGAGTAAAAACGAGGTGATATGGTCGCAGAACTCAAAGGTGAACTCCTCATTAATATAATTGTCCGAAATACCGTTTTCAAATCCACAAGAACAGCGTATCCCCGCATCAATACTGAAATCGCAAAAATATACTCCGTAATTAGTTTTAACATATCCAGAAATAGTAGATTTAGAGAGTTGAGAAATCTTTATTTGATACGGTTGCCCTTTCAGTAGTGCTACTTTTTCAGGATTAGAATGCAATTTTAGAATATTTTCAGGAGTGATTTCTTGGATCAAGAGAAGTTGATCAATGGGTATATCTTGCTGTTTCATCTTACTTTTGATTCCAAACCAGAAATATGTCTTTTGGAAAAAGTGAGTTAAACTCTCTAAAGTAATACTCTTTTCTTCATAGACCCGCAATAATACTTGTTCTTTTAAAGTATTAATCTTATTCAGTCCTGAACTGAGATCATTATACTGCGGGAGGTAAGCAGAAGAAGGAAAGACATTCTTGAAGTAATGATCTTCAATCCAATTCCTCTCTTCTACATCACTGGCTAAAATAATTCCGTATCCAATTTTGTCCAGACCTGGTCGACCGGCTCTTCCTAACATTTGAAAGACCTCATTAGCGGAAAAAGGGATAAAAAACGAGAACCCATCCCCATTCTCATAAAATCCCGCAAAATTTTTGATGTTATATCCTGAAGTAATATATTTTTTAAAGTCCCGTAAGATAACAACTCGAGCAGGAAGGTTGATCCCCGCCGATAGTGTGGTTGTGCAGCAAATAACTTTTATGATCCGCTTTCTATACGCATCTTCGATAAGTTTACGCTCCTTGGGTAATAAACCTGCATGGTGAAAGCTTACGCCAAATTTAATCGCTTTTTTTAATTCAATATTTCCTCCCTTAATTTTAGCCAATTTTCCCTCTAAGATTTTACACGCTTTCGCTTCACTGGGTTCAATATGATTCTTTACGAGCTGTCTTAAGTTATGGGCTACTTGTTGGGTGCTTTTGCGTTTATTAAGAAAGATTAATACTTGTCCATTTTTTCCCAATGTCGTTTTTACTATTTTTTTTATGGTAGAATCTTTATTCTGAGTCATCTCAATATTGAAGTGAAGAGGTACTGGACGACTATCCGATACAATTAAAGTGCTCTGATTGCCTAAAGAGGTTAACCACCGATTAAAGAATTCGGGATTGGCAATAGTGGCAGATAGCGCAATAATCTGAGGGTTATGCAAAAATTCATTTAACCTTACAATTAAGGATTCTAATCGAGGACCCCGATCGCTCTCTCCAATAATATGGACCTCATCTACTATAACCGTAGAAATATCAAATACCCACTCTTTATCATAGAAATTGCGAATAATCGAATCCATCTTTTCATAAGTGGTAATGATGATATCCGCATGCTCTAATTTGGAGTCATCTACGTCGTAATCCCCAATGGAAAGCTCGATACGAATCCCAAATCGTTCGTAAGCTCTTTTGAAGTGATAATATTTTTCCGTAGCTAAGGCTTTAAAGGGGACTAAATAGATTGATTTTCCAAATTGTTGGAAAATATTATGAATGGCACAAACCTCTCCAATTAATGTTTTGCCACTACCCGAAGGGGCGCACACTAAAAACGATTTACGGAAGAATAATCCTTTTTGAATGGCCTCTTTTTGGATATCCCGTAGCTTAAAAATGCGTTGCTCAAATAATACCCGTAATATGCGCTCATCATAGATGAATTGGAAAATCTCCTTATCCATCTCTTCTAAATCGCTTTCCTTCTTGGTAAAATTTGTTAGGGAGATCTTATTACCACCTAGAGAATAATTATTAATACAAGGAAGAGTATCGTTAAATTTAAAGAAAAAAAAGATAAGTCATAAGTTCTATTAGTTGATAATTTAATTTAGAAATAATATTTTTTTTATTATCATAAATGATTTAGAAAACTGAATAATATGGTATATCAACTTTGTAAAAAGCATCGGAAGTATAATTAATAATAATTATTTTATTTAATATGCACCAAATTTTTCTTTAAATAGATCGGGCTCTAGTATCCATTGATCCCTATGACAGACGCCTATCAAAACTTAACTGAAAAAAAGTGGGATTTAGGGTTTTTGTATGAGATGGTCCAGCAAGCAATTGAGACTAGCGACCTTGATCAAGCCTTAGAAATTGCGAATAAAGGCATTATGTACGCTATCGAATATGAGAAAGTCGAATGGGCTGCTAAATTTAGAGAAATACGGAAAATTCTTAACGGCGATTCCGATTCTACTGCTAATTCTATAGGTTCGAAATCCGCTTTTGATTTTACTCTCCTAAGTGGAGTGGGACCTTCGGTAGCACAAAAATTGGTAGAAGGAGGCATCACCACTCTACAAGAGTTAGCCCACATTAGCCCCCAGCAGTTATCGAAGGTAAAAGGATTTGGCTTAAACTCTGCTAAAAAAATCATAGAGAAAGCAAAAGAATATCAAGTAGATTCTCCATCAGAGACAATTGATAATAAGAGTTCTTCCACTGAGACTATAGATTTCGATAAACAAAAAATTCCAACTAAAAGCGAAATTGAGTTAGAAGATTTTGAAGTAGAGGTTGTCCCCGAGGAAAAAACACCTTATCAGCTATTGAAAGAAAATCCAAGGGAAAAGGAAGTACAATCTTTAAAATATGAGCCTGTTGAGGAGAAACTTTTATATCCCTCGGAGGAAAAAATAAATGATTTCGAAGATAAAGAATTAATGGAGAAAATAAAAATAGTAGAAGATCCTAACGATGGTATTTTAGAAACTAATTATTCTGAAATAAGTTCCCCCGTACTAGAGAATACTAATACAGTTAGAGTTGAAACAGCTCCCTCCTCCACCACATCTATACGTGAAAGATTTATCCCTTCTTTCGAATCTGAAGAATTAGAATCGAATGAGTTTCAAGAATTACACCATACGATTTCTGCAAACCTTGAAACTGCAGGCTTTATGATAATTCCTAAACAATCTAACAGCTTAACTCTTCTTTTTAGAGACCTTGATTTTTTGGCTTGTAAAAGAGTACCGGTAAAAAATTTTACAGAGATCTTGATCTTCCTTCCGATTAAAATATGTTCTTTCGAGGGGCAGATTATTTTAGACGAGAACAATATAGGTTATCATTCCTCCACTAATAATGGTAATCAAAAGATCTATCTTTCCCAGATTCACTCTGCTACTGCTTCCTTAATCCAATTTCAAGAGATGTTGTTTAATGAGCTGGTTCAAGAAGGAGAGCTCCTTTCTTTTCTTAAACATTATTTTCAGTTAGATCTTAAGGTTCAAAAAAGCGTAGAAAATAAAAAATTATTCCTAAGAGCAGGCCCTATTCAATACAAGCTTCTAATTGAGCCGATATTACTTTGTAAACATAAGCCGGCATTTACAGAAAAAAGTGTTCCTTTTGCATATCAAAAACATTGCAATCTACATGTGATATCTTTTCACGCCTTTCCAGAGCTACTTTATTACTTAGAAAAAAAATATTGCTTAATCGAAGAACATTCTAACACCGATACTTCTATGAAAGAGTACCAAACCGCCATTAACTCCTTTAGAAGTAAGCTTAAACTATTTTCCTATCCGTTTTTGGCGTATGTAGGATTTTTTATACTCATACTTTGGTCTCAAAACCCTCTCTTGATTAAAACATTTAACGGAATCGGAATGGGTGCCATAGGGACCTATACTATAATCCTTATATATTTATATTATCATACCTACCGAAAAAAAGTTGAGATGACTAAAAAGTTTAATACTCCTTATTACCAACACACTATTTCATTGAAAGAAACGGATTTAATTTTAATTCATGAGGAATTTAGCGATGAGATGATGAGTCAATTTGGATATGAGTGCTTTGGAAAGAACCATAGCTATCAGGTAATTCAAAAAGCGGAAGAAAAGTGTTTGGATAATGCATTGTCTCATATAACCCCTAGAAAAAAAGACTTTCAAGAGGTATATGAAAAAGAAGTTAAGACAAAACCGGTCACAGAAAGTTCCGATATCCTCAAGAAATATAGTTCCTTTTTAGAAGACTAATAGATAATTTTGCAAAATTATTGTACTTAATATTCAAATTTAATCATTTTATTATTACATGTCAGACTGGCTTTCCATTAATCTTTTAAGAAAGGATGACTCCTGCCACCTCGACTCAATACAAGGTCTTAAACATAATAGGTTTAGAGGGCGAAATCAGAGAGTGTTCTATCACTCCACCAAAAGACAAAAATCCAGGGCGGTAACAGGAGTCTTGGTTTGATATGAATTTTTTTCTTCTTAGGGTTACATATCTTCTTTTCTCTATTAAACCTTTCCCTCTCCTCTTTATTTCAAATTTTTTCTTTAAATACATCCATTGGATCCCATCTTTATTTTTTATACAAGGGATCATATCACAATAGAGTAGGGACTTAATATCATGAAGCATACTATTAAAGCGGGATTCAAAATGATTTTTCTAATTGGGTTAACTCTTTTATTTGTCTCCTTATTTGTGGATTGGTACAGTTTTTATGCGGTAAATAGTGAAGGCCAAATAGTGATTTCATGGTCTTATCATCTGTTCTCTGAGTGGAGGACGATTTTTGCTCCCGATGCGGTATACAATGAATTTTATCATCCTGAAAACGCTTCACTTCCTGTCTATATTCATATTATCTTTACGATGCTAATACTCATTGCTGCCTACTCGGTACTATTTAAAGATGTAGAAAACACAACTGAGTTGCACAAATTACGGCGCTATGGATATCTTGAAATCTGTTTATTGCTGTTAAATCTTTTTTATCTGGTAATCTTTCCAGTGATGTATCTCCTTCCTAATGAACTCTATTATCCTTTTGTTATGTATACCAATAACGAGTTAGAGCTTTTATTCGTCTACAACATCGGTATGGGGTATGTGCTCCAGTCCATCGGATTTACTTTAACTTTTGCGTATAGCATCTTTTACTATCAAACGGTGATGAAATTTGAAAGGGAACGAACCAGCCCTCAAAAAATGATCGAGAGTTTTATCCAAACGGTAAAGGAACCTTTAGATTTAGATAAATTTATTGCTGAAGAACAAGTTAGAACTGAGCGTCCAAAAACTCCCTCTAAACCCAAACCAAAAAGTAAAGTAGACCAAATTTATACGGAATTTCTTGAAACGAGGTCTTAAACCATGAACTATCAACCTTTAGATAGCAAACTCAAACGGTTAATTCAGATTTGCAAAGAAACGTCCAATTATAAAAAACTCGCGGTAGCTAGTTTCATTCTGACTAGTAATATAGTGGACGAAATAGGGATAAAATTAGGACTGAATGCGCGTCTTAAAGAGAAAGGAGAATCTATCTATAATTATCTCCACCGAGTGAACACCGTAGTCGAAGAGAATGCGCAGGTACCTCTTTTTTCTAACATAATTATGGAGACAATACATAGGGTAGAACCGCTTTTTCTTAAAAAGAGAGGGGATATCTCTTTAGAATATATCCAACAAATGTTTGAGGTTTATTATAACTTGAGAAACCTAAACGAAGAGGTTCCCAATGTATATGAAGCGACTTCTTTAGAAGAATCCAAACGCTTCAGCCCCTTTCGTATGCTATCCTTTTTATCAGGTAAGGAACCTATGAGTAAAAAAGGGAATCGCATTAAACCACTGTTACTCCATAAAATTCAAGAACAAGAGTATGTTCTCCAACAACATCTATCTCAAGGATTTGAGCAGGACAAGTTCAAATCGCTACTTCAGCTGAAAACTTTAAGAAAATCGCTTAATGAAAATAAAGGGAAGATTGTTCTCAAAGGTTCATTAAAAGACAATATTATCTACACTCATACCATAGAGGATATTATTAAATTTGCTATAATTGGCTGTTTTCTGCTTTTCTCTTTGGTGGGGGGAATATCTCTAATTGAGATGGTGCTGTATCCTTCCCTTACGCCTGAAATAAGCTTTTTATTGTTAATTGAACTCTTAGTAGCTCTTGCTTGTATATTAATCTATAAAAATTATAAGAAAAAAAGTTGAATAAAAAAATGGTAAATCATTATAGTGAATTTTTAAAAAGTCGATCAAAATTTCCTGAATCTTCCTCTACGGAAGGCACTTCTCAAGAAAAAGACGGTAAAGGAGAAAAAAAGAAAGTAAATGCAAATATTTGGAAAATCAATCCCAGTTTCAATGATATTAACTCATTGAGGACTAATTTACAAGCTAGTTTTGTGGTGGGGATGGATTTGTTTTATGGGATCTTCCTCTATTTCTTATGGGGTAATTGGGCTTTATCATTTGGTCTTTCCTTTCTGATTATGGGCTTCTTTGTCCTGGTGTTTCATCACAACTTCTTTCGATTGCAACATTTATTTCAATATCGCTCCTATGATCCGTTTAAAGACTTAATATTTTGGCAATCCAAACAGGATCCTTCAGTCTTGTTTTTAACTAACCAAAGGGACCTCATTACTACGGGTGTACGCATGTTTCAGGTAACCGTGCTTCCGGAAAATGTGCATGCTACCTTGGAATCTTTTGTTAAGGGATTAAGTAAAGACAAAATACCGTACACCTATCAAGTTCTCCAAGCACCCATTAAAGAGGGAAAACAGATAGAATCTCACTCGTATGAATATCTGATCTACTTCGCTATCTATTATGATGTATCCGGCAAACTAACCTATACCAAGCTTATAAAACTGATAGATACATTGCAAACATTCACTCACCAATTTAAGCACAATTTAACTTCAAACTTTCACCATTTCAAAGTACCCCCTCTTTTAGGTATCGAACTAATAGATGCATTTCGGTCTTCCCTCTTGCGAAAATCCATCCCTTTTTCCTCTATGGAAGTAGTGGATCCTAAAACGCGGGATTCTATTATTTCACTGGTAAGCAGGGTACTGGTTATTTTATTTCTTATAATTTCTACTGATGTAATACTGGGATCCTTTTCATATCCTATGATATTACGGTTAGGAGTTAATGGGCTGCTGACGGGAATGCTTATATCTTTATGGTGGAGGAACATTTTCCATCTGGTTCGGATCAAAAAAAAAATCTTTCTAAAGGATATCACTTATCTCAATCCTTTTGCAGATATTAGCTTTTTTAGAATGATTCGCTTCCCTGAAACCCTTTTCTATCGTACTGAACATCGCACTGTAGGAGGGATTAAGATGCTCAATTTAAAGTTTGTTCATACTCCTGCGTATGGATTCCCGACCAAATTTTATCATGCCTTAGTGGAAGCTAAAATGCCCTATACTATAACCTCTCTATCCACGCCCTTAATGTTTTATCGCTTTAGTAAGGAAGGGAAAAAGGAATTACAACCAACTATTCGTCAACAATTAAATACTTACCTTACCAATGAAATAGATGCAGAGAATTGGTTATTGATGCGGTCGGGCATATGGAAGACTATATTAACTCTTTCAACCAATTATTTTTGTACCGAAGAAAGTTTTCATAAAGAAGAGCTTTTAAGTATAGAAATGGAACTTTGTATGCGATTGGATGTGCTTAAAAATGCGTTTAAGACCTATTATTTCGGGTTTGAAACGGATCTGTTACAAAAAAATAAGCTAGAAGCAGGGTTACTCTGTGAATTGTGTAAGATTAAATCCTATCGCTTAAATGGTACACACTTAACGTATGTACTTATGCAAGGAACTACCTTAGTATCACTTACCCTTATTGCAGATGAATTTAAAAAAGGAATAGAAACTCGAATTGCGGCGGAATTTAATACCCCTCTTCAGTTAAAGAATGATGTAATTTTAGGATATACTCTCAATACCGAATTTCTAAAGCAAGAAATCCCTTTTGGGTTTACTTTAAGGCAATTACACCACCTTCTCATTACTAACGGAACGGTTGCCAGCAGAGAGAATCTTGCAATGAAAATGGTAATGGAGTTGATAAAATTAGATGAACCTTCCCTTATTTTTGACTTTACAGGGAATTGGTCCAAATTACTCCGCCTCTTTAAAGATAGCCAATATGAGAAGAAATTCTGGTATTTTAAACTGGCACGCACCTTTGAGATTGATCCCCTCTATTCCGAAATTCCCTTTGATGAAGATAATGTGTCGTATTTAGATTACATGTTTGACGTTTATGCTATGTGTTTCAAAAAAGATGAAAGAACAATGGAGATGTTTGCCAATACCATTCAACGCAATGCTAGTCAAGGACATTCTGTAAGTACTGTAAATTTAGATTTAATAAGCCGACCTGATTGGCAAAAATCCCCTATCACGAATACTGTTCTTAACTTTTTCAGCGAATTTACGCAACAAGAAGAAACTTTCTTTCATTCCACCGAAAAAAGAGATCAGAAAGGTCTTCACCCCCACGAGTTTGTAACCAATGATAAAACCATTATCTTAGATCTTTCCCAGTCACGAGATTTCCAAAAACAATGCTTTTTTTCCTTTATCATCCTTGCCAAAATCCTGCATTATCTCTCAAAAGAACAAAAATATACCCCCAAATTCTTATTTATTCCTCACCTTGATATCATATTTGATGGATTTTACTTGGATAAAAATATTCGGTACGGAAAGATCGATAAATTCTTGAATTCTCTCCTTCAGAAAGGATTTGGGCTAGTATTATCCTGCAATCAGGCACATTATCTCCACCCGAACGTGTTTAATTACTTAGAAAATGTGGTAACTTTTAAGGCAACCGATACTCGCGATATTGCTGTATTAAAGAATCAAATGGGTTTAGAACAACTCCACGGAGTCGGGTATTATAGTCGTTCTCGCAATGAACCTTACCAGACGCGATACTTAATGGCTATGAAACCTAATGAAGCGTTAGTAAAACGTTCTGACCTCTATCAGCCCTTTCCGATTGAAGTAATGGATAATGATCTAAAAGAAACCACTCCTTTTTCGTGGGACGAAATTGTGTCTTATATGAATACGCAAGGATTCGACTTAGAGTATACTGAACGTAAGATTTTAGAACGAGCTAAAAAAACCCTCTTAGAAAAAGATTTTGGAGATTATGCTTTATTGGTACCTGAAATTATCCATCTATTAGAAAGCTTAAAAACCGTAGATCAAATAGGAAATTTATATGCAAATCGTGTAAAGGACGAATTGAAAAAAGCGATTTATCCTAAACTATCTAAGATCACTAAAGATAAAAAAAGAATTAAAGAGATGCGAGATGAGATCTTTTCTCTTTTACTTCAGCAACATTATTTAGCAGAAAATCATCCTAAAAAAGCAAGTGGGTCGGAATCGATACGCACATCTTATTCTGTAGGTCAAAAGTTTGAAGAAGCCTTAGATGATTATTATACTACTCGCAGAAATGCGTTAACCGATGTAGAGTTTGGGGTAGTTTCCCAAGAGTCTAATTTAGACAATAACCTAGCAGAAAATTCTAAGATCCAACAACAACAAGAGCAGAGGGTAAAAGAAGCGCTCGCTAAAGTGATGGGGGATACTTTGCAATGGGATTTGTATCAAATGTTTAAATATCAAGCACGAAAAGATTTTCGAGTCTGTCTTCAAATCGCGGTTAACTTCTTACCTAGGTTTTTGGATACCTTATATCATCACTATTATCAACCCCAATATTTGCTCACTTCTAAGGATATAGAAACATTCATTGACTTTCTTTCTAAACAAGAGCGATTTCCTTTTACAAAAGATCAGCTAAAAGCGTTTATAACCGAAGCTAAAAAGATCTCTTTAGAGGAGGAAAGCTTAGAGCGATTATGTGACATTTGGTATAAAAAGTGTGCGGATATTGAGACTAAAGTTAAAAATTATGTGTATACATCAGGTGAATGAACAATTCCGATGGAATCAAATGAATTATATCAATTGTTAGAAAAAATCATCTTCAATGAAGAGGGATTAGACACTCTAAAAAGCGATATATTGAAGCTGGAGAAAGGAACTATTAGCTCTAAGCAATTAAGAGAGCAATTCTTAAAAGAGCGTATTCGGATGTTAGAAGATATTACCGATTTTTTTCCCTTTTATGCCGGTCGCCTTCAGCATGAAATCAGTGAGCAAATAGTTGACACCCCTTCTAATTCTAACACAAATATCTTAAGGCAACAGATTCAAGAAAGAGAAGAATTATTGGAGCTTATCGGAACAAAACTACATACTCTTACAGAAAAATTCAGGTTAGAACCCTATCTCGAAAAAGCTCAAGAAATATATAACGATGCTGAAAAGGCGATGGAAGAGGAGCGTTATGAAGAATTCATCCGCCTTATCTATTTATATGCAGAAAAGTACGCAAAATCCGTATATATTTCTCTCTTTAATTCGGAACCCGTCGAGAAGAATGAGCGGTATTTAACAGAGATGATAAAAAAGATTCAAGATCACCTCCAACATGATTTTGGTATTATCGATAAGATACATCGCTGGAGGTTAGTAAGAAACGAAATTGCCCATAATCACATCAAGATTGATAGAAAGACTGCTCTAAATGCACAGAAGTTTTTTACTACGGAGTTTCACCGAATTAACTGTTTAAATAGTGAACAACAAGAAAATCTTTAAAAAAATTTTTTTAGGATTAAAGGGGATATAACAATTATACTTACTTTTATTTATCTATTCAAATCTTAAATGAATTAAAGAAGTGGAAAGAAGAGTATAAGCTATTTCAAGATGCTTTTTCGCATACTGCTGGTAAAAATCAAGAACTTGCGTTGTTAGGAGATAAAGTAATCGACCTTATCTTATACAAGAAGTTATACAATACTTTGAAAACCACAGAAATTATCTTTAATAAAGGAAAAATGGATAGAAAACGACAAGAATATTTTAACAGAAAAAAGCAAGCTAAAATTTTTGATGAATTAAACCTTGAGTCCTTATTAATTGCTCAGCACGAGAGTCCAAGCGTGAAAGTAAAACATACTGTACTTGAAGCGATTTTTGGGGCTTTATATCTTCTTTTTGATATAGAAAAGACAAGCGAGTTCTTAAAAAAAATAGCTATTTTAATGAATTATGAAGAATTAACATAATTTAATAAAAAATGGCTCTAAGTCTTTATTTTCGAAAGAATAGATCTTTTTTTAAAGCGGTTATCCTGCTTTGTTTTCCTCTCCCGTAAAATTTCATTGATCACTTTTCCTTGATTTAAGAATAATTTTGCAAACTTTAATTCGCTGGTGCTCAATTCTTCTAAAAACTCTGGATGACGATACTTTTTCCAATCCTGATTTTTCTCAATTTTCATGCTTTTACCTCTTTAAATCGTTATATTTTTAAAGTAATTTGTCTCATTCTCAAATAATCATACCCAATCACATTAGGAGCAAGATTTTTCTCCTTTACCGTCAGTATTCCCGCATAAATAACTTCAAACGCTAAATAAGACGCGGTAAGTCTTACGATGGGTGCTAATGAGCGAAGAGAGATTTGCCCCGAAATCATGCGCTGAAGAGTCCCATTTTCTCGATCAAGAGTAGACCTAAACCCTGGAAACTGCAGTACTTTCGGGATCAGAGCCTCTATCACCTTGGTTTGGATCTCTTTAGAAGTTCTCATCTGCTCGATAGTTAGGTTATGAGTATCCATCCCATAACAGGTTTCATAATCCACACTGTTTGGAGTAAACCACCAACTACAAATATAGGGAACTGCCCACGACTCCAGCATCGGGATCTCTCTTTTTTGGCAGGTTCTAGCAATTAAAATCGATGTGATGGTATCATCCAACGTTAATGCCACAATTTGAACTCCTTCTAAAATCTCTGCGATATTTTCTTCAGTCACTTCATAATAAGAGCGTATTGCCACATGTGGGTTTATGGCTTTTAGGTACTCTTTTAGCACCTCCACTTTATATTTTCCTAAATCGTTTCGGGTACATACCTGACGGTTTAAGTTAGAGCTTTCAAAAATATCATCATCACAGATTACTAAGCGTTCGCAACCCGATCGCACTAACTGTTCGGCGAGTGGACCCCCTAATCCTCCTACTCCTAGAACTGCGATAGGAGTCGTTCTCAGTAATTCTTGCTCACGGAGTTTGATATATCCTATATTCCTCTCTACTTGGTTCCAATATTGCTCAGTCCAATTTAGAGAAATAGCTTCTTGCATCTCAAAAATTCACCTACAAATAGGGGTTTTAGGTAGGCTTTTATGTAGCATAGTATCCCATAATCTGGGACTGTAACAACCGCCTCCATATAGATCTTCCATGGAGTTAGGAGGGTTTTCAAACATAGGCTCTGCAATTATTTTCGGAATAGTATTTCCACCTTTTTTTACTGTAATTAGACATTAAATATGATATTGAGAAAAAATTCTATCAGGACTATTTAAAAGAAAAAAATAAAAATCACAACAGTACATAAAATTTATATATCTTTTACTTTAGTAAAAAAAAAAAATTTCTTTTTGTTGTCAAATTCATTTACCTCCTATATTTTTTAATATGATGTATTCCATTCAGGTTTAAATAATTCGATCAGGGGTGTCTCAAGCCCCTTCTGATTATTCATGAATTATGTTCTCTCTTCTTTTTCTTTTATTTTTCTTTTTTCTTTTTGGAGTTGATTTAGAAACGCCAACATTAGATGTAGACATTAGAACCAGGCTTATATAAGCTCACAGAAGAGAATCTCATCATATTTATTAAGAAATTTTTGTTAAAAATAACAAAGTAAATTTTTATAAAATAAAAAAAAAAATAAAAATTAAAATTATAGTTCTTGCTCTAAAATTAAATGTCTACGGTCACGCTTGCCTCCCATTTTTTCAGCCGCTCCAGCATTTGCGGTGTTTTCTGCACCTACAGGCCATGATCCCCATCGTAGCCCTTCTTTATAGACCAAAAGAGAAGTCTCACCATACATAAACATAGCAAGACCTGCTCTCCTGTGATCGGGATGCACCACCCAGTCATGAAAACTGGCGGAATCAACACGACCGCGCTTATCTTTGGAGAAGGGATTAGGAATAATATAACCACAAGCTACCATTTCATTGGTAGATTTATAATAGACCATCCACATATGTGACTCTGTTCCGAAAGTGTGGATAAAATCAAAATGGGATTCTGCATTATACCGATTCTGAGGCGATATCTGGGCAGAAGGAGGCATATACTCTATATGTAATCGGATATAATCTTCGATCACCTCCTCCGTTTCGTCCCGTTTAGGATTTCTGTATTCATAATCTGAGAAGTCATATCTAAGATTTCCATCCCTTCTCTTTAAGGTATGGGGATTCATTTTCACCACAATGACGTCATAGCGATCTTCTTCGAATTTCACATAGAATCCTCTTTCGAGAAAGGTTTCTTGATACACAGGAGGATTGACAGGGCAACCAATAAATAATTTTTTATTACTTCCCGGAACCATGAAACCCCATCCATAGATCACTGCAGGGATATTTACAGGACCGCGGATATAGTTGTAATCATAATCTTTTGCGTATGAAACGAGTGCGTCTAATAAGGTCGAAATTTTGTTCTTATCATGATCAAATACTCCGAAAAATCCAAAAAAAAGGGTATCCTTACCATCGTCATATATTAAAGTTAATCCTAACACCTCATCCGTCTTTGTCCCAAAAATCTCAGAATTAATTGTTTCCTTCAGAAAAATAGCTTTTGCTTGATACGCCTCAAATGCTCCCAAAATGTATTTATGGAA
>SMTZ1_10011877_pt1 | contig 19838 bp, 16 predicted proteins | sample DeeMarSWOR136_30_FD_25667 | JGI IMG/M metagenome (IMG submission 25667)
GCAGTTTGCCCAAATCATTTCCGGCAAAACAGCGGATAACATGGAATACAGGTACAAGACCAAGGAAGGGAAATACATTCATATCCTGAACAATGCGGTTCCTATTTTTGACTCCCAGGGAAACATCGTGGCTGCTCTGGGGATTGCCAGGGATATCAGTTACCGCAAAAAAATCGAAGAGGAGCTGCGGAAAGCCCGTGACAAGCTGGGAGAGCGTGTCGTGGAGCGCACCGCCCAGCTTCTAGCGGCAAACAAGAAATTGAGCGAAGAAATAAAAGAACGCAGGCGTATCGAAGAGGAGTTGAGGAAAAGCGAAGAAAAATATCGGGCCATCTTTGAATCCTTCTACGATGTCTACTATCAAACGGATAAGGAAGGCTTGATCACTATCATCAGTCCTTCGGTCAAGACTCAAGCAGGATACGACCCGGAAGATGTCATCGGTCATCCGGTCACGGATTTCTACCTCCACCCGGATGACCGGGAAAAATTCATGCAGGAGTTAAAGGAAACAGGAACTGTCAATGACTACGAACTCAAGCTCAAAGCTAAGGACGGAAGAGTGATAGAAGTCTCAGCGAGCTCGAACCTCGTTTTCGACACGGAAGGCAAACCGGTGGGCGTTGAAGGCGTCCTGCGCGACATCACCAAACGCAAGCGGGCAGAAATGGCTCTCAAAGAGAGCGAAGAAAAATATCGCGATCTGGTCGAGAATCTATCCGAAGTGATTTATGCTCTGGACCAGAGTGGAAGATTAATCTACGCCAGTCCTGCCGTGAAGTCGCTCACCGGATATTCTCCTCAAGAATTAGAAACAAGAAATTTTGCTGAGTTAATCCATCAAGAGGATCTGTCTCGAGCCAGGGCAGGCTTTCAAAAAGTCCTCTCAGGAAAGAGCATGGCCAACGAGTACCGGATAATATCAAAAGATGGTGAGGTCAGGTGTATATATACTTCCAGTCGGCCGATCCTGAACGAAAACCAAGTGGTTGGAGTGCAGGGAGTGCTGACAGATATCACGGAGAGAAGAAAAACGGATAAAGCCCTCCAGGAGAACGAAGAACGCTTCAGGACAATAGTGGAAACAGCGCCAGGGATGTTGATGATCACTGACGCAGAGGGCAAGAACATCTATGTCAGTCCTAACTGTGAACAACTCACGGGCTATCAACAGGAAGAACTCCAGGGAAATTTTGTGTGGTGGGTTCATAAAGACGAAACTCCGAAAGCAAGAAAGGTCTTCGAGCAGACCTATCAAAATGGAAAAGGAGGAAAAGACTTCGAATACAAGGCCGTTAGAAAAAACGGAGAAGTCTGGCACGCCTCGAGTTCCTGGGAGCCGCTTCGGGATAAAGAAGGTAACTTCCAGGGTGTGGTCATGCAAACGATCGATATCACTGAGAGGAAAAGGGCGGAAGAAACCCTCCAGGCCAGAGAGGCTTATCTTGACCAGCTCTTTGAGAGTGCCCAGGAGGCGATAGTCATGGCCGACAGTGAAGGCAGGGCGCTCCGAATCAACAAGGAATTCACAAGAGTATTCGGCTATACAACCAAAGAGGCAGTGAAAAGGAAGGTGGACGAGCTAATCGTTCCCAAAAAACTTCAACAAGAGGCCTCATCCATCACCAGAAATGTATCCAAAGGAGAAAAAATTGCCATAGAAACGGTTCGGTGCCATAAAGATGGTACTCCCATCGACGTTTCCGTTCTGGCTTCCCCGATCATCATCAACGACGAGTTGGCCGGAACCTTCGGTATCTATCGAAATATTACCCGGCGCAAGCGAGATGAAGAGCAGATCAGGGCTTCCCTCAAGGAAAAGGAAATACTCCTGCAAGAGATCAACCATCGTGTTAAAAACAACATGCAGATCATTTCCAGCCTGCTCAACCTGCAGTCCAGGCATATTGAGGACAAAAAGTCCCTGGAGCTATTTCAAAGCAGCCAAAACCGAGTCAAATCCATGGCTCTTATCCATGAAAGATTGTATCAATCCAAAGATTTTGCCAGGGTTGATGTGGCGGACTATGTCCGGAGTCTGACAAACCAATTGTTCATTACTTACGGTATCGACCAAAGCTCCATCAGACTCAAGATCGACATCAAAGACATATTCCTGGACATGAACACCGCTATCCCCTGCGGATTGATCATCAACGAGCTGGTCTCTAATTCCTTGGAGCATGCCTTTCCAAGAGGTGCCCAGGGCGAGATTAAAATCGCCATGCACCCTCTGAACAAAAACGAGATCGAGCTGATTGTCTCTGACAACGGAGTCGGAATGCCTGAGGGCACAGAATTAAAAAACAGCCGATCCCTGGGTCTGTATCTGGTGAGCATGCTCGCCCAGGACCAGCTTCACGGCGAGATCAAGCTGGATAGAAAAAAAGGAACCGCATTTCACTTTCGCTTAAAGGTAAAAAAATGAAGAAGAGATCCATAATCAGCACGTTAAGCTTTATCAGAAAGTCTGAACTCTATTTCCAAAAGGGGGAGTCATGGTAGATGGAATCGCAAAGATATTGATCGTTGAGGATGAGCGGATCATCAGCGAAGACATAAAAAAAAGACTGCAAAAACTCGGGTATTCGGTTCCATCCATAGCGCGCTCCGGAGAGGAAGCTGTCCATAAAGCCAGGGTCCTGAATCCTGACCTGGTGCTGATGGATATTGTCCTGGAAGGAGAGATGGATGGGATCGAGGCAGCCGCGCACATTAAATCTCTGTGTGAAATTCCCATCGTTTATCTCACTGCTTATGCCGACCAAAAAACTCTGGAACGGGCAAAAATAACCGAGCCCTACGGTTATATCCTCAAACCCTTCGATGACCGGGACCTTCATATAACAATCGACATAGGCCTTCACAAACACAGAATGGAGAGACAGCTGCGAGAGACGGAGGAAAGATTACGCAAAACCCTGGAGGATACGATCAGAGCCCTGGCCTCTGCCGTAGAACTGAGGGATCCTTACACCGCAGGTCACCAGAGAAGGGTTTCCGACCTGTCCTGCGCCATCGCTGTAGAGCTGGGTCTTTCCCCAGATCAAATTGACGGCCTGCGACTAGCCGGACTCGTCCATGATGTGGGAAAAATTCGCGTTCCTGCAGAGATTCTCAGCTGGCCCAACCAATTATCGGAACTCGATTTCAACCTGATCAAAGCTCATCCCCAAGCTGGCTACGATATCATGAAGACGATCAGCTTTCCTTATCCAGTGGCCCGAATCGTCCTTCAGCACCACGAGAGAATCGATGGCTCAGGCTATCCCTCCGGCCTGAAGCGGGATCAAATTCTTATCGAAGCAAGAATCCTGGCGGTGGCGGATGTTGTTGAGGCCATTGCCTCTCACCGCCCTTACAGGGCAGCTCTTGGTATCACCCACGCGCTGGATGAGATCTCGAATAAAAGTGATATCCTCTTTGATCCTGAGCCGGTTGAGATCTGCTTGATGCTTTTTAAGGAGAAAGGTTTTAAGTTCAACGATGATGAACAGTCTTAACGATCAAATCAGCCAAAAGATACCCATGATTTTAAAGCTGGAAAGCAAGCGGGCTGAACAGGATGACTGACTCCCGCTTCAGACCAATAAATCCAGCTGCTCGATACGATAGAAGATGAGCATTATTCGCCAGGCGGGAATTAAGTTTAGGCAGTTCCTCTGCTTATTCCCACAAATTACCTTTTAAGTTAGACTCCCCGCCTGGCGATTTCATCCTAGGGGACGTTCTCAAAGAGTTCATACCTTTAGTCTGAGTTGTCTTGAAAAAACTTAAAAAAATTTGAGAAGCCGGTGGTGGATCAATTCGCTCAACCTTGATTTTTTTCACGATAATGGAGAAGATAAGAGAAAACAGGAAGGAAGACCGTTCCACATATCTCAGCGGGGAAACAATCAGGAGCAAGATTTGAAAACAAAGGCAAGACGGCCCATTGTCGCGGCTCTCCTTTCTTCTGTTATGCCGGGACTAGGCCAAGTCTACAACAGCCAGCCGATCAAGGGATTCCTTTTTTATCTGGCGACTTTTATGTTTATCATCTTGCTTGCCTTGACTGGATTACAGTTCTCCTTTTTCGGGCTGATGGTCGTCATCCTGCTTGCGCTCTTCCTGTGGCTGTTCATCGTCGTCGAATCCTTCATCGCAGCGAGGAAAGTGAAGCGCAGCCCGCAAAGGGCATACAACAAGTGGTACATCTATCTGATCATCGTTCTATTGAGTTTTGGGATTGACCTCGCTGTAACTGATTTTTTTATCAAGGATGTCCTGGGAATCAAGGGTTACAGAATATTCTCAGATTCCATGCAGCCAACCCTCCAGAAAGGCGACTACATAATGATTCGACTAAGGCACTACAGATCCGGCAAACCAGAGAGAGGAGACCTGGTGGTGATCAAGAATCCGGAAAATCCTTCTCAAGAGCTGCTCAAGAGGGTGGTCGGACTGGAAGGTGAAAAATTCGAGATAAAAAACAAACGCGTTTTTATAAATAATAGGCCTCTCCAGGAGGACTACAAAACTCACCTGGATAGCAGCGTGTACGTCAGAAAGCTATATCCGTTTGACAATTCGATCAGAGACAACTGCGGCCCGCTGATCGTTCCCTGGGGGCACTGTTTTGTATTGGGAGATAACCGCGATAACAGCCTCGACAGCCGGCACTGGGGCCCTGTCTCTCTAAAAGACATCACGGCTAAAGCCCTGTATATCTATCTTTCTGCGGATTTAATTAAAATCGGCCGGAGCCTCAGATAATTCCCTAAATGAGAGTAATGCTGGCTGTCTAGGGAAATAAGCAAAAGGGGATTAATGGTGGGTGAAATCCTGCCCAGCCAGCCAAACAGGATTTTTCTTTATTCTAACATAATTTTTATAATATTTGTAGTATTAATAGGAATTATTTTTAAATTCTCTAAAAAAAAAGGGAGCGCTGGCTGTTTGAGGGGAAAAGAAGCAAAAGGGGTTGACTGTGTAAACCCTGCCCAGCCAGCCTAACAGGGTCAATAGTTTGACCACTTATATCATCCTCAGCCGGATATCTCCCGAAGCATTTAGCGATCCGTTCGAATTCAAAAAGATCGCTGAAGCTGTATCCTCGAGGATCAAAAAAGAATGTCCCGATGTTATCTGGAGAGAAAGCTACTCGACAACAGGCCGCTTTGACGCAGTGGATATTGTCGAATCAGACGATCCGCAGCAGGTTATGAAAGCCACTATGATCATCAGGGCTTACGGACATTCCACGACTGAAACACTGGCCGGAATCCCCTGGGATGAGTTCCTGAAGATAATCTAGAGGATTCTCCTTTTCCAGTCTTCCTTTACTGCTTCATAATTGACTTCTGATAGAATGATTTGACTCTTTTTTCCTGAGTTAATAATATATACACAAAAAAAGCGGGAGGATGAAGGGGATGAAATGTCCCCGCTGTAATTTCGATAATCCTGAAGATCTCCGTTTCTGCGGCCACTGCGGAGCTCAACTGTTTCAATCAGAGGAGTCGACTCTGTCTGTCACCAAGACTCTTAAAACACCCTTGATCGGATTGAATATCGGGACTTTATTCGCTGGGAGATATCATATCATCGAAGAACTGGGGAGAGGAGGAATGGGCAGGGTGTATAAGGTTTTCGACAGAGAAATCAGGGAAAAGATTGCCTTAAAGCTCTTAAGACCCGAGATCGCTGGCGACGAAAAAATGATCGAGCGCTTCAGGAACGAGCTGAAATTCGCCCGCAGGATCACCCACAAGAACATCTGCCGCATGTATGACCTCAATAAAGAAGATGAAACCATGTTCATCACCATGGAGTATGTCTCTGGTGAAGATTTAAAATCATCGGTGACACGGGTGGGTCCGCTCAGCGCGGGAAAGACCATTTTTATAGCCAAACAGATATGCGAAGGGCTAGCCGAAGCCCACAAGCTGGATGTTGTCCATCGTGATCTGAAGCCTCAGAACATCATGGTAGACAGAGCAGGCAATATCCGGATCATGGATTTCGGGATCGCCCGCTCTGTTCAGTCGAAAGGAATTACGGCTACAGGCGTGATGATCGGAACTCCGGAATACATGGCTCCAGAGCAGGTGGAAGGAAAGGAGATCGACCAGCGCACGGATATCTATTCATTGGGAGTGATACTGTTTGAGCTTCTGACCGGGACCGTGCCCTTCGAAGGCGATACTCCGATAACGGTGGCTATCAAGCACTTAAGGGAAGAAGTTCCTGAGCCGAAAACGATCAATCCCAGCATTCCCGATGATATGAATAAAGTCGTACTCAAATGTTTAGACAAGGACAGAGAAAAAAGGTACAGGAATGTTGAAGAACTGCTCGCCGAGTTAGAGAAAATGGAGAAGGGCGTCCCGATCACTGACAGGATCGTTCCTGATAAAAAGCCGACTCCTGTCGGTGAAACACCTTTTTTTGCTGACTATGCCGGCGGAAAATCAAATATGAAAAAGCTGCTTTTCCCAGCACTCATGGTCTTCGCCATAGCTGTCCTGGGAATAGCGATATCTAAATTCTTGCTTCAATCTAAACAATCAGAAGCATCTCTGCCTTCCCCGCCCCCTCCCTTGCAAGAAGGCAAGCTGCTCGTGGACTCTGTTCCTCCAGAAGCCACAGTCTATGTTGACGGGATTCTGCGCGGCATCACTCCGCTGAGCGCATCGTTCCCGCCCGGAAAACATCTTCTCCGTATTGAAAAACCGGGCTTTGAGGAGAAAAAAGAAGAGATCGAAATCGCCTTGGGTCAAACCGTAGAAAAAAAATACACGCTCAACAAGTTGGCAGTGAAGCCTCAGCCTGTTCGAGAATTTGAAATAAAAATCACGACAATTCCATCTCCAGCCAATATCTACATAAACGACGATTTTGTCGCCAATTATCCGTTCAACAGAAAATATCAAAGAGGGCGCTACCGGATAAGGATCGAGAAAGAAGGGTACAAGACAGTCGAAGAAGAGATACAGCTTCGCTCCAATTTTGCGAAGACATACAGTCTGGAGAGGACATACGGATGGTTCTCTATCAGCGCTCATCCCTATGCCGAGGTTGAAATCGATGGCAAGCCGATCGGAAGGCCAGGAGAGAGGGTTCCTCCAGTAAAAAGCGTTCAAGTCACATCAGGGCCGCACAAAATCAAATTCATCCTGAAGGATTATGCTCAGGATGTGATCACAGAGGAGATAGAAGAGTCGGTTTTGCCCGGCGAGACCAAGAGAGTCCATCATAAATTTGAAAATATACCCCAACCCGAAGCATCCCTGACCACAGAAGAAGTCAAAGCCGAGGAGCCAGAAAAAGCCTGGCTCATTATCACAGCTTTTCCCTACGCCAAAATTGAGATCGATGGCAAGAGCTACCGAGAAGTTCCACCGGTTCTGGAAGTTGAGGTCGCCGCAGGAAAGCACACCGTCAAATTCATCGCAGCTCGCTTGAATAAAACGCACGTCATAGAAGTGGACCTAGCCAAAGGCGAGCGAAAAGAGATCAAACATAGATTCGACTAAACGCGTAAGGGGAGAAAAAGATGAGAAAAAGACTAAGTCAAAAAGCAGTGATCATCTTGATGTTAATCATTCTTGTGAGTTATCTCTCCTCATCCAACTGGCCTGAAAAAGACAGCCCCCAAGAGAGTGATATAACAGAGTTGATCAGAGCCGGAAAGGAATTGTACGAAAACGGAGAATACAAGGAAGCCATTATCATGTTTCTGACGATATTGACCAAGACTCAAACAGCTGATGAAGTCTCGGAAGCCTATTTCAGTCTTTCTTTAGCCTATTTCGCTGACGGCCAGAGTGAGAAAGCAGAAGAGTATCTCCAGAAGCTGTTTGAGATTTATCCCGATAAAACAATCGACGAGAGATATTTCCCTCTAAGCTTTGTGCACTTATTCAACCGCCTGAAACCCGAATCCAAGCCTGCGCCGCAAATAAGCACAAAGACCAAACCTCCAATAAAGCCCGAACCTGATAAAAAGCCCGAGCTCAAAACAAAGCCTCCATCAAAGACAATCCCTGAACACAAGATAGACACTGAGCCAAAAATCGAGAAAAAAGAAGAAAAAATCACGCCTCCGCCTGTCAAAGAAGGCGATATCGTTCCTCTCAGCCTCGTTGATGTCCCGCCTGAGCCGATCAAAAAAGTCTTTCCTGAATACCCCTCTATCGCTAAGAGACTGGCAATCGAAGGAACGGTAGTAGTCAACGCCTTGATCTCAGAAAAAGGGGAAGTGATCCACACCGCTATTCTTAGAGGAATCGAAGGCCCTTTCCGGTTGAATGAGGCGGCTCAACGCGCTGTTATGAAATGGAAATTCAAGCCGGCCATGAAGGACAGCAAACCCGTCAAAGTCTGGAAAGCGATCGCGATCAAATTCTCAGAAAAGAAGAGTCAGCAGAAAATCGGGGATCCAATCTTTAGATTGTGAGCCCAACTTTTTAGACGAGACTGCCACGCCTGTTCCGAGCGGAGCGAAGGAATCCCACCCCACATCGCAATGACACATTGGAAAAGGAACATAACTCATTTTATGCCATAAAAAAAGGGAAGCGGATAAAAAATCACGCTTCCCTTTAAATGCTAAGGTTTGTTTGCTGTCTGTTACTCGACCCAGACCTTGATCGTGATGTCCTCATCGTCGTCATTGATCTCGATGAAGACCATCGGGCCGTACTTTCTCAGTTCCTTGAACAGCTCCCCCAGGTCGATGTCGCAGTAATCATGGTGAATCCTCATGTGCTTGTTATGGGAGCATTCGAGGATGGCTTCGACCACAGCGATGGGCAGGGTGACTTTGACCTTGGCTTTTCCTGTGTCGTTATCCGTGATCAGCACCTTGAACCACTTCACTTCCTCCCCGGCCTTGTAATCCGGGTTTTCCTTCACAGCTTTCTTGATGGCCTGGATGTCATCCCTGCTGTCGGCAAGAAGAAGACTCGGCAGCAATACAACGAAGACAAACAGAACCAAAACCAAAACAGCAATCTTTTTCATGGTAAGCCTCCTGTTCTTTTTATTCTATCCATATTTTAATGACGGTTCCCTCTTCAGGGTCCTCTATGGTGATGATCTCCCCGATCGTCAGCTTTCCGTGTTTCCAGACTCTTATGTTCACTATCAAAGCTTTTGTCTCGCGCCTCTGCTCTTCAACATCCTTCAGGGCATCGGGGTCGATGCGCAGCAGGGCGATCTTGGCCCTGTCTCTGATATCATCGTCCCTTTCCTTCCTTATGATTTCTTTGAGGACGGGAACGGCTTTAGAGGCAGATCTTTTCTCCTCCACCTGACTGAGTCTGATGGCGGCAAAATATTTCACCACTCTGTTCGGACTGGAAAGCCTGTTTTCTATCTCGGAAAGATAGGATTTTCTCCCTTTCCGGTAGAGCTCAAAGGCCAGGTCAATGATTTCAGTCTCGGCGTCTTCGGTGAGGCTTCTGCTCCGGTCTTTCCGCTTGGTGTAGTCTTGATAGGCTTTCAAGGCCTCCAGTTCTCTGTCTCCGCGTTCCTTCAGGCATTTGGCTCTGTAGAAGAAAGCCTGTGAGACCCAGGGGCTGCCCGGGTATTCCTCGATCAGCTCTTCTAGCTTTTCCTGAGCTTTCTTCCATTCCTTATCGAAGATCAAGATCTTGGCTTCCTTGAAAAGCGTCTCATCCGGCTGCGCCTGAGCGTATCCCTGGAGGAGGAATGAGGCGAGGAGGAGGACTCCGATGTATAAAATCGATTTTCTCATTTTATATCTCATTGTGTTGCTCCAGTTCTTTCTTTAATAAATTTATTTTCAATATAATCTGTCTCTCTTCGATCATTCTCTGGAGTTTCTCGACCTCTTCTGCTGAGAGCTGGACGCTGATCTGGGTGAGCTCGTAGAAGAGGAATTCAAGCTGGTCGCAGATGGCCTTGGCCTTGGCCAGTTTGAATTTGTCCAGCTGGGGATTGATGTATCTCTTTTTGGCCAGCAGGTCCCGGGCTTGTTCAGCGGCAAACTCGCTCTGCCAGAAGTCCGTTGATTTTTCAGACGGCGCCTGGATAAAATCCAGGAGCAAGAACTGGCTCTTTTCGAGGTAATCCAGGGTCTCCCGCCGGGCCATCTCCAGTTCCACGTTCTCCAGGAAGTCCTGAGGCGCAAAGAACTCTCTCTCCGCTAGGAGCCCGGACCGCGGGGTTCTGAAAACCACAAACGTCAACAGCCCACCCAGAACAATGCCGATGAGGAGAGCGGCATAGATAGGCCTCAACCTGGGCTGGACGAGAAATCCTGCAAACTTTGCCAGCCAGGTTTGCCGTCGAGGTTGAGATGCCTTGGCGAATACATTCTCTGCAATCTGCGACGGCAGAGCCTCCCAGTCCACAGAGGACATAGCTTCGTCTGCGTCTTCTCTCAATATATCCGCCGCCCCGCTGATCTTCTTCAATTCCTCCCACTCCGCTCGGCAGCGGGGGCATTGATCGAGGTGAGCCTGGAAAAACTCCTGTTCGTTTTTCGGAAGCTCTCCGCAAAGGAAAGCCACCAAATCTTTCTGAATCTTTTTGCAATTCATCATAGCTGTCCCCCTAGATACGGGGCCACCAGGCCCCTCAAATTTTGAACAGCCTTGAAATGAAGAGTATATTTGAGCTGGTTGTAATGCTTCATAACGAATATCATTCTTTGTCTCTCCGCCAGCTTTTTTATGCAGGTCGAAAAAATCCTCTTCAGATCTGAGGATAAGTAGGGATCCGGACTGTTGTGAGAGGAGATGTTCATTTCTTCAACAGGTATCCCGCTCTGCAAATCCTTATTCTTTCCGAAGTCTTTTCGATAGCGGTCGATGCACAGATTTTTGGAGATCTGGAGAAGCCAATTCTGAAAATTCTCGCCTCTCCGGAAGAGAGAGATCTTCTGGTACAGCTTCAAAAAAGTCTCCTGAACGATGTCCAACGCATCTTCCCTGTTGCGGAAAAAAGAATAGGCCAGCAGAAATACTTTCTTCTGGTAAAGGCTGGTGAGAGTCATGAACGCTTCCCTGTCTCCTTCTTTGATCTTCTCGACGAGCGCATAGATTTCCTCATACAAAGAGTCATTTCTTTCCTCGAGCTTTTTAGATTCTTTCAATTTTTCTGTAAAAACGGTAGTGTTTACTAATCGAGCCAAATCAGTATCTTCCCATCCTCTTCATCGACTTCGACCAGAAGGCCCATGCCGAACTGGCGCAGATCCTTGATTCCGCTCCAGTCAATATCATACCGGTCTTTAATATCGAACCCGCAGTCGTTTTCAGCCGCGTTCAAACCAATATCCATACAGTCCTGGACCAGGGAAAGGGGAAGTTCCAGTTTGATGAGCTGACGGTCTGAGGCTTCATAGACCAGAAAATGGATATAACTGGGTGTCCCTTCCCGGTTGGGATAACGCTTGTGGATCTCATCGATCTGACTGTAGGCTTGTTCGAAATAACGATCCGGGTCTTTCACATCACGATAAATCTGGAGGCCGAAACAGGCACAGAAAAAGAGCGGTATCAAGATGATCAGCACGACTCGAGACTTTCTCTTCAAGCTATTCATTTTTGACCTCATGGTGAAAACTTCACAGTTTAGTACGGGAAGATTTTTAAAAAGGTTCACTCCTAAAAATAATTCTCTCTGGATATTTTAAATCTATATCCTCCTTTCCTGGAAAAAAACTTATGATATCTGTGTTATCCCCAGTATAGCCCATATTAAAATAATTTTTAATTAATCAAAGGCAATTTATTCAGGAAGGCAAAGCCTCCCAAAAAACGAGATGGCTGACTTCTATCTAAAATGGCGAATAAATGCCAAAAGTCAAGATGAGATTCGTTTATGTTGCGAGTGCAGCGCGGCAGTCGGGCTAGTTCCTGTGTCATTGCGAGCGCAGCGCGGCAATCGGGCTAGTTCCTGTGTCATTGCGAGCGCAGCGCGGCAATCTCCTAAATTAAATAAGGAATTTCCTCACCCCTATAGGCTCGTACAGTAGTTCTTTGTATGAAATTGCCACGTTTTAACCGCAGAAATAATCTTCCATACGAGATTGCCGCGCTGCGCTCGCAATGACACATAGATATCAGGCTCCTTCTGCTGAAAATGAAAAATGGAAACCTGACTCCTATTTATACCGGAGCCAACGGACAATCTCTGTGAACCTCGGAGGCTTCCCGTACATCAAGATCCCTACCCGGTAGATCTTGGCCGCAAGCCAGGTCATCAGCAAGACTGTCAGGATGAGAAGCACGATGGAGGCTCCGACCTGGATGAACGGAGGAAGAAGCACGGAGATACGGAGCATCATGATGATCGGAGTGAACAACGGGAACAAGGATAGAAACACGGAAAGGGCGCTGTCCGGGCTGCGGATGACAAAAATCAGGAGCAGCAAGGGAAGGATCAAGAACATGGTGATGGGCATCACCAGCTGCTGGGCTTCTTTCTCTGAATTGACCATGGAGCCGACAGCAGCGTAGAAAGTGCCATACAAAAAATAGCCCAGGATGAAAAAAACAACAAAATAGATGAAAACATAGGTGGGAATGCTCACCAGGCTGATCTCCACTCCGGCAGGGATGAACGACTTGCTGAAGGATGTTGCGGCCAGTCCGAATAGGGCCCAGATGGAGAATTGAGTCAGGCCCACAGCACCGATACCCAGGATCTTGCCCAGCATGAGCTGAAAAGGCCGCATGGAAGAAAGGATCACCTCTATGACCCTTGAGCTCTTCTCCTCGATCACCCCCCTCATGATCACCGATCCATAGATGAAGATAGCCATGTAGATGATCAACGCTAAAAAGTAGGAGACCCAAAAGGTCCCCATGGTATCTTCCTCTTCTCCTTTTTTAGTCACTTTTATGGGTTTGAGCCTCACCCGTTGGATGAACTGGGAGATCTTCTCAGGATCCAGCCCCTCCCTCTTCAGTCTTTTCTCGATGATGACGCTGTTCAAGGCGCTGTTGAGGCTCCCCAGCTTCTCATAATCAGTGGTGTGCTGGGAGACATACTCAATCTCGTTGACTCCCGAGCCCTCTTCTTGAACCGCAGCTTCCGCCGCCTTATCTCCTAACACATGCTCAGGTATAAGGATATAAGCGGCAAGCTCTTTGTTCAAAACCTTCGCGTTGAGGTCCTTTTTGAGCTCGTCGATACCGCTCCGGGGAGGAAGCTCGAACTTCTTCAGGACATAGCGCCGGAATCCGTCTTTGAGCCTGTACTCCTTATCTTCCATTTTTTTATCCAAATCCAGAAAGATCTCCCGGCTTAAATCGACGACTCCTATGGTTTCCTGCTTTTCCACGGTCATTGAGGCGACCAGCATCGGAACAACCACCATACCGGCCATAAGAACCGGGCCCAGAACGGTCCCGATGACAAACCCTTTTGTCCTGACTATCTGGATGTATTCTCTTTTAATGACTGACAGGATCTTTCTCATCCTTGACTCCTTTTCCACCCACCTTTTCGATGAAGATGGCGTTCAACGACGGCTCTTTGACCTCATACTTGTTGATATTGATCTTCCCCACCAGGTTCTGGAGAAGGGCCTGGGTGTTGACGTTCTCTTTCAGCTTGATCTCCATGAATTTCCCGTAATCGTCGATCTTCTCCACTTCAGGGAAGCTGTGGATAAAACCGGCATCTCCATCGTAATCGAGGACAATGGTATTCTTTCCGTACTGCTTCTTGATCTGGCTTAGGTTCCCCTCTAGAATCCGTTCCGCTTTATTGATGAGACAGATATTGTCACAAATCATTTCGACCTGTTCCATCCGGTGGGTAGAAAAAACGATGGTCCGTCCTTTACCTTTCATCTCCAGCATGACGTCTTTCAGGAGCTTTGTGTTCACCGGGTCCAGTCCGCCAAAAGGCTCATCCAGGATGATCAGTTCAGGCTGATGGATGACAGTGACGATGAACTGCAGCTTCTGCTGCATTCCCCTGGAAAGCTCCTCCACTTTTTTCATTTTCCATCCTGTGAGGTCGAACCTCTCCAGCCAGAAATCGATCTCCTTTCTGGCATTTACGCCGGTAAGGCCCTTCAACTCAGCCAGAAAAACGAGGAGCTCGCCCACTTTCATCTTGGGGTAAAGCCCTCTGTCCTCGGGTAGATAACCGATCCTCTCTTTCATCTCCTCGTCCATACTCTGGTTGAGGATTTTGATCGAGCCTTCATCAGGAATGATGATGTTCATCACCATGCGGATCGTGGTCGTCTTTCCCGCCCCGTTTGGCCCCAGAAGTCCGTAGACCGTTCCCTTCGGAATCTGAAAGGATAATTTTTTGACGGCATAGAAATCGCCGAATCTTTTGGAAATGTTCTCAATCTCCAGCGCATACATCATACTTTCCTCTAAGTGGAAATAATCAGCAGGGATTATTCAAAATGCTGCTGATATCCAAAAAAATTGGGGACAGTCCCCAATTATCCATTACTATACTCAATCTCTTTCCTAAAATCTATAGGGGACGTTCCCGAGGGGGACAACCTTTTATACTTTTTTATATGGAGCAAAAAAAAGAGTGTCCCCGCAGGGAACGTCCCCATAATACGAGCGCTCCTGATCAAACCGATCATCCATCTTATATACGGCTGTCATTTAATAATGTTTTCTGCTATATTTTATTCGAGCCGAAAACTGAGAAGATTTCCTCGATACAGAGGAGGAAAAATGAGAAGAGGAAAATACGTACTGATCATATTTCTTATATTTTTCATACTTATCCTGGCGACTGTGGTCTCTTTCTTTGTCTATGAGCTGGGAAAGCCGCCGACGGTGAGAGCCCGGTCTTACCTGGACATCAGACTCTCCGGGCCCATTCAAGAGAGAGCGGCGCCAGATTTTATCATGTCTTTCTTTGCGGGCACTCAGCCTCTTTCGATGCACGATATCTGGATGAACATCCAGAAAGCCAAGGTGGACAGCCGGATAAGGTGCCTGGTCCTCCAGGTCGGGATGCTCCAGTGTGACTGGGCAAAGATTAACGAGATAAGGGAAGCTGTCCTGGATTTCAGAAAATCAGGGAAAAAAGCCTATATCTACATTGATGAAGCCCCCGAGTTCGATAAGGAGTACTACCTGGCAACTGCCTGCGACCGGATCATCCTCCACCCGCTGGGCTGGTTAGGCATCAACGGCATCGGCGGATACATCCCGTTCTTCAAGAGGACCCTGGATAAGCTGGGTATCGAAGCCGAGATCGAGCATATCGAAGAATACAAGACAGCTTACAACATGTTCACCGAGGAGGGATTCACTCCGGCTCACAAGGAGATGATGGAATCCCTTTACAGTGACCTTTATTCCCACTATATCCAGGGGATCGCTGAGGCGAGAGGAAAAACAGAAGCGGAAATCAGAAGACTGATAGACAAAGGCTCTTTCCTCGGCGAGCAAGCCCTGGAGGCAGGGCTGGTGGATAATCTTCTCTACTGGGATGAGTTCGAAGACATCCTCAAAGACGAAGGGAGAAAGCTGTACAGGATCTCTGACCAGCACTATTCCAAGGTGAAACCCTCTTCGTTAGGCCTTTACAGGGGAAAAAAGATAGCCCTCATCTACGGAATGGGACCTATTCACACAGGAGAGGGAACCTACCAGACCATGGGCGGCTCGACTTTTGCTCGCTATTTAAGGAGGGTCAGAAAAGACAAATCCGTCGCGGCTGTGGTCTTCAGGGTGGACAGCCCGGGCGGTTCGGCCATAGGCTCGGACGTTATCTGGAGGGAAGTCTTCCTGACAACAAAAGAAAAGCCTCTCGTCGTCTCCATGTCGGACGTGGCTGGGTCGGGTGGATACTGGGTGTCGATGGCTGCCGATAAAATCGTCGCCCAGCCCCAAACCTTGACCGGGTCTATCGGAGTGATATCCGGAAAATTCAGCCTGGCCCGCCTCTATGATAAACTGGGAATCACGGCTGAAAAAATCGCCTACGGGAATAAGGCGGACATGTTTTCCACTCACAGGAAACTCACTCCTGAGGAAAGAACCCTTCTCAGGAAAGAGATCCTCTGGATCTATGATCGATTCCTGTCCAAAGTCGCAGAAGGACGAAACCTGAGCAAGGAAGAAGTCGACAGCATCGGAAAAGGAAGGATCTGGACCGGCAGCCAGGCAGCGGAACGCGGCTTGGTGGATGAACTCGGCGGGTTGTCTAGGGCGATCGAGCTGGCCAAAGAGCTGGCGGGCATTCCAGCCGAAGACGGCGTCAGTCTCCTTGTCTTACCCAGAAGTATATCCTTCTGGGATATCATCATCGGAAGGATGGCGGCAGCACAGAAATCAAACATTCACCCTGAAATGGACAAATTGCTTTCCGCTTTTGAGCTCCTTAAAAAAGAAAGAACCCTGGCCATCATGCCTTTCTGGTTCAGTCTGGAATAGGTCAATAGGCGTAGGAGGAAGGGCAGATCATCCGGAAATCACAGAAGCTGCAGCTGTGCCAGTCCGGATGTGCCCTGTAATCCTGGGCCCGGATGCCTGTTTCCGCTTCTTTGATCTTCTCCACAGCTTTCTCCAGCTTGCCTTCTTCTTTTAGTCCATGGCCGACGAGGTCAGACTCCAGAAAATAAAGCTGTGTCTCCAAGAGAGGGGGACTCTGAGTCTTGAGGAAGGAAAGAGCATAGAGATCCATCTGAAGGCTGTCCCTGGCTTTTCTATCCGCCTCTTTCTGATCTTTGACTTCCGTGGCTTTATAATCAATAATCACCGCGCCGTCTTTCATGTAATCCACCCTGTCCCAGCGCCCGATGAACCGGATATCGCCAGACTGCCACTTGAAATTCCTCTCCAGGAAATGAGGGACTCGCCCCGAGTCTTCCTCCCTTCGGTAAAACCGACGGAGCGCCTTACGCCCCGCTTTTTTCCTCATCTCTTCATGCTCCCGGCTGAGAAAGCCCTCGTTGATCCAGCGTTCCTCATAGGCCTCCATGAATTCCTTCTCGGATAATTTTTTTTCCGCCATCTTATTCTGGAGGTAAAAATGTATGGTGTTGTGAAGAACACGGCCGAATATCAGGTTATGATGAGGGAGAACGGGAATGCGCATCACATGCCTGTATTTATACTTCAGAGGGCAGGTCAGATAATCATCCACCTGGAAAAAGCTCAGAGTAAGCACGCCTTCAATCCTGGCCTCGGATACTGTCTTGGGCAAAGGAGCCGGCTTTTCGTATCTTCTGATCTCCTCCAGGGCCGAGGTCTGGAGAACCTCGTCAGGCACCCTTGCCAGGTCAAAGGCTTCAAGCACAAAGGGGCTGACTTTTTTCAAACGCTTCAACCCGTAATCCCTGGCCCAGGTCAGGTAGAGGTACTTCTTAGCTCTGGTCATCCCTACATAGAACAGCCTTCGCTCCTCCTGGAGGTAGATCTTCTCCTTCTGCTCCTGCCAGTATGAAGCGCCTTTAGGCACCTTATCCTTCACAATGGCATCGGGGATGGGAATCTTCTCTTTTCTCTCTCTTCCGGGGAAGCGGTCGCTGATCAAGCTGACCATGAAGACGACAGCAAACTCCAATCCTTTTGCTTTATGGACTGTGAGCACGTTGACGGCATCCTCTTCCAACTCCGCTTCAGCTGTAGCGGGATTATCGCCGACCTGCTGGAGGAGGTCCAGATGCCGGGCGAAAGAATAGATGGAATCATCATCGGTCAGCTCCGAGAAATTCTTCACTTTATCAAAAAAGATACGGATATTTTTTATCTTCAGCTCAGCCTGAGGACTCATTTCCTCTACCAGAGATTTGAGATAGCCTGTCCGCTCGATGAACGCATATATGATCCTTCCCGCATTCTGAGAGGCAGCAAGCTTGACGAAATGGAGCAGATCCCCGAATATCCCCTTGATCTTTGTCTCTGTGTACCTGGAGATCTCTACGGGACTCTGGCCCTCGTAGACCTTCTTGAAGACTTTATGAAGAGGGAGGTTCTTCTTGTGGGCATGATTGGAGATAACAGTCATATCGTAAGGGTCAGCCCTGTAGATCTCTGACAGGGCCAGATAGAGCAGGCTCCTGCTGTCCTCAAAATCAGTCAAGGATTGGATGAATGAGATGAGTATCTTTATTTCCTCCTGGGAATACAATCCTCTGCTCCCGGAAAACCGGTAGGGAATCTCCTTCATATTCAGAGCCCGGAGGAAAGGGTCGGCATCCGCGTTCCGCCTGACCAGGATGGCGATGTCACCGTGCTTGAAACCTTCGTTGGCTTTCTCTTCGATGAACTTGGCAACGCTGTCCGCTTCCTGAGACAGGGTATCGAAGGGCAGCCTGAAGATGCATTTTCCGACGCTTCTTATGGTGGATTCCAGCTTTTTATTGATCTCCTCTTCAAACTCCAGACGGTCCGGGTTATTCTTTCTGATCAATTGACTCGCCGAATCAAGGATATCCTGAGTCGAGCGGTAGTTCATGTTCAAAACGACTTTCTTATAATCAGGATAGATCCTGCGGAAATTATGGATGTTGCTCAGAGAAGCGCCTCTGAAACGAAATATGCTTTGGTCATCGTCCCCGCAAACGGTCAAGTTTCTGTGTCGGGCTGCCAAAAGCTTGAGGAGTTCGAACTGGATAAAATTCGTATCCTGGAACTCATCCACCAAAATGTATTTGTACTTCTCCTGAAAGATCTTTAGAATGGACGGTCTCTTCCTGAATAGCTCAACAACCAGCAGAACCTGGTCCTCGAAATCGATCTTCCCTTCTTTTCTGAGCAATTCCTGGTAATCCGCGTAGACCTTGGAGACCTCCCGGTGCTTCCGGGCCTCTTCTCTCTCCGCTTTACTCTGGGCTTGCTTGATCAGTTTCCGGGAATATTCTGAGTACTCATCAGGCTGAATATCCTCTTGTTTGAGCCTCTTAATGGCACTCAGGAGCTCCTGGATATGCTTGGCCGGATGGCTCAGGGGGCGGTAATATTCCAGAGGAAGCTGGAAGAGACGCTCCCTGAAAAAAATGGCCTGTTCAACATCATCCAGAAGCTTGAAATCGGGGGAATACCCCAGTTCAATAGCATAATCCCTGAACACCCTTTCGCCGAAGGAATTGAATGTGCTGATCTCGACAAAGGAATAACTGTAAGGGATCAGAAGGTCCACCCTCTCTTCCATCTCGTTGGCAGCCTATCTCTTCAGGCTTGGCGAGTTTGGAAGCGATCAAATAGGCGATCCGGTGGGTGATGACCTTTGTTTTTCCGGTCCCGGCACCGGCGATTATCAGAAGAGGACCCGATCCATGGGCTACAGCTTCTTTCTGGACAGGGTTCAGGGCTTCCAATAAATGACGTACACTTTCATTCTGGAGTGATCGGGACATATTCTGAATGAAATGAAATGAGCTTTATTATTTTTTATCGACGATAACGATTTCGTCGGGTTTCATCAACCACAGCTTTTCTCTGGCTTTTCTTTCCACTGCCTTTGGATTCTCCCTCAATTCTTCTATCTCTCTCTCCAGCTTGCTCTTTTTCTGCTCGAGCCGTTCAACCTTCTCGAGCAGAGCTTTCTGTTTCCGCTGGGCCTGGAATATCTCCAAGAGTCCTTTCTTACCGAAAAAAGAGGCCAGGAGCAAGACCAGAAAGAAAAAGCCCAGAGCTCCGATGATTATCTTTTTCCCCACAGAAGACACAGCCCTCTCTTTTTTCTCCATCAAGAGATCAACTCCAATCCATGCTTCATGAGATTATCCAATTCTTTTTTTGTCCCGGATTCAGCATAAGACCTTATGAGCGGCTCGGTTCCTGAAAACCTGAGAAGAAGCCAGTCATCATCGGAAAAATCCAATTTTATCCCCTCTATGGTCTCGATGTTGATGACCTTCCTGCCGCAGAGCTGACCCGGGG
>SMTZ1_10002779_pt1 | contig 19831 bp, 20 predicted proteins | sample DeeMarSWOR136_30_FD_25667 | JGI IMG/M metagenome (IMG submission 25667)
ACATCTTCGGCCAAGGCGCCCTGGACAGGATGAGCACGTTCAAATCCTTCGTGGGTGACAGGGCTCTGCTTATCTGCTCCAACTCGGAGTGGGCACGGGGGCCTGTTGAACGCATCTCAGGCTTCCTCAACGAGAACAACATCTCCTACGGGAAGGCCCTGAGCGCCAGGCCCAACTGCCCTCGCGAGGACCTCTACAGGGTCGCTCTCAACATCAAGAGTCACGACCCGGACTGCGTGATCGCCCTGGGGGGCGGTAGCACGATAGACTGCGCCAAGGCCGCCAGCGTTCTGGCCACCTACGGGCCCTCCGAGGTCTCCGAGGCCCTGGGCGTGGACTGGGGCTCCGCCTCCATAGTTCCTCGCCGTCCAGACAGCCTCAGGCTCCGCCGCCCACCTCACCAAGTACTCGAACATTACCGATCCCATGGTGGATCAGAAGAAGCTGATCGTCGACGAAGCCGTCGTCCCTGGGGGCGCCCTCTTCGACTACGGCGTGACCTACGACGCCCCGAGGAGCCTGGTCCTCGACGGGGGGCTGGACGGCATCGCTCACCTCTGGGAGGTCTTCATGGGGGCCTCAGGTGCGGGCTACGAGAAGATCAAGAGGATAGCCTCCGTCGGGATGGAGCTGATACTGGGAAATTTGAGGGCGGCCGTCGCCGACAGGGAGGCCGAGGCCTTCACAGCCCTGGGGCTGGGCACTGACCTCGGGGGCTACGCCATCATGGTAGGGGGCACCAATGGCCCCCACCTGGGGAGCTTCTCCCTCGTCGACGTCCTCAGCCATGGCAGGGCTTGCGCCATTCTCTACCCCTACTACACCGCCTTCTTCGCCGAAGAGATACAGGACCAGCTGAGAACCATCGCCCCCATAATGGAGAGAACCGGCCTCATCGACGTGAGAGCGGCCGGGCTCTCTGGCAGGGCCCTTGGAGATGCCGTCGCCGAGGGGATGATGAGGCTCAACGGCTCCCTCAGCTTCCCGACGACCCTGAGAGAGGCTGGGGCAACGGAGGGGCACCTGGAGAGAATGCTGGAGGCCGCAAAGAACCCGCAGCTGAGGATGAAGCTGATGAACATGCCCGTCCCCATGGACCCAGAGGCGGGGGACATCGAGAGGTACATGGCAGGGGTGCTCAAGGCGGCCTACACTGGCGACCTGAGGTACATAACCGCCAAGGAGAAGTGACCAAACCCGGGCTCTCGATGCAATAACCGGGCGCAGCCGAGGCGTCGACCCCTCCTATATCTTTTTAACGTGTCCTCATCTCTACTCGTTGAAGGTCGAGGGAATGGACCGTCTTGTCTGCCTGGGGATAGAGTCTACGGCCGACAACCTGGGAGTCGGTGTGGCCGCCTCAGACGGCACCATCCTCGCCAACGAGATCACCACACACGTCCCCGAGGAGGGGGGCATCCACCCTAGGGAGGCGGCCCGCCACCACGCCTCCCACATGGGGGAGGTGATCGGCAAGGCCCTCAAGGCCGCGGGGCTGAGGGGGAAGGATCTGGACTTCATCGCGTTCTCCCAGGGACCCGGCCTCGGCCCCTGCCTCAGGACGGGCGCCACGGCTGCCCGGGCTCTCGCCTCTTACCTGGGTGTGCCCCTGGTGGGCGTGAACCACTGCGTCGCCCACATCGAGATCGGGAGGCTCGCCACAGGAGCCGGCGACCCGCTCACCCTCTACGTCTCGGGGGGCAACACGATCATCACGGGTTTCGAGGGGGGTCTATACAGGGTGTTCGGGGAGACCCTAGACATAGCCGTGGGCAACTGCTTCGACAGCTTTGCGAGGGAGGCAGGGCTCCCCTACCCTGGGGGGCCGGCCATCGAGGAGATGGCGAAAAAGGGGGGGAGGCTGATCCCCCTACCCTACGTCGTCAAAGGGATGGACCTCAGCTTCAGCGGATTACTCACCGCGGTCACCCAGGAGTTCAGGTCGAGCCGCTGGAAGCTGGAGGACATCTGCTACAGCCTCCAAGAAGTCGCCTACAGCATGCTTGGGGAGGTGACGGAGAGGGCCCTCGCCCACACGAGGAAGCCGGAGGTCCTGGCCAAAGCTAGTTACGTCCCTATAGGTTACGCCACGGACAACGGCGCGATGATAGCCTGGACGGGGATGCTCGCATATCTCTCGGGCGTAAGAACGCCAGTTGAGACGAGCTTCATCGACAGCCGCTGGAGGCTGGACGAGGTGGAGGTGCCTTGGAGGGGCTGAGGCTGGTGGCCAAGGGGGCGGAGGCCGACCTCTGGCTCGACTCGGACTGGAACGGAGTCCGCGTCCTCATCAAGAGGAGGGGGCTCAAGGAGTACAGGGTGCCCGAGCTGGACGCCGAGATAAGGCGCTCCAGGACCTCCAGGACGGCCCGCGAGGCCTCCGTCATCCACAGGGCCAAGGAGGCAGGCGTCCCCACGCCGCTCATCTACCAGGTTGACCTCGAGGCCGCCACCATCGTCATGGAGTACGTCGAGGGGGAGAGGGTGAGGGAGATGGTTGACGTCCTCGGGGATGATGAGAGGCGGGAGCTGTTCCGGCTCATCGGTAGGACGGCTGGCAGGATGCACGGGGCGGGGATCATCCACGGAGACCTGACCACCTCGAACATGATTAGGTCCGGGGGGAGGGTGGTCTTCATCGACTTCGGCTTAGGCGAGGTCTCCTGGGAGGTGGAGAGCAGGGGCGTCGACCTCAACCTCATGTACAGGATGCTTACCAGCACCCACTACGGGCACACGGCAGAGCTCTTCAAGGTCTTCAGGGAGGGCTACGAGGAGGGGCTGGGTCCCGAGGCGGGGGAGGCCCTAACCCGCATGGAGGAGATTGGGAGGAGGGGAAGGTACCTTGAGAGGGAGTAGAGTCTGTATGGCGACGAGCAGCCGCCACAAGTACCTGGAGGCGAGGCACGTCCTAGCCGAGTACGGAGTGGAGCTGGAGCACCTGCCGGTGGAGAGGGTTGAGATACAGGCGGACGATCCCGGGGAAATAGCCGCTTACAGCCTGAGCCAGATCGACTCGGATGGCAAGCCGGTGCTCGTCGAGGACGCAGGGATCTTCATCGACCACTATGGAGGCTTCCCTGGCCCCTACTCATCGTATGCCCTGGGAACCATAAACCTACCCGGGATACTGAGGCTGATGGTGGGTGTCGAGGACAGGGGTGCCTCCTTCCAGTCAGTGATCGCTTACAGGGACGGCGGCGAGACCAGGCTCTTCAGGGGGATCGTCAAGGGCGCCATCTCCCACGAGATCAGGGGGTCAAACGGCTTCGGGTACGACCCCATCTTCATCCCCGACGAGGGCGACGGCAGGACCTTCGGGGAGATGTCGGAGGACGAGAAGAACGCCCTCTCACACAGGGCAAGGGCCTTCAGGGGCCTCGGTGGTTGGCTCAAGAGCACCGAGGAAACTTTTTAAATAAAGGGGCATTCTTAGCTAGAGCAAATCGAAGTCTCAGCCACGGTTGATGGAAATGGTAGGAAAAATAGCGCTGATGAAGGGACGATCCCACTCGACTCGGCCGGTGTCCAAGAGGCCGCCCAACTGGGTAGTCTACCAGCCAGACGAGGTGAAGGCCCTCATCATAAACCTGGCCAGGGAGGGCAGGCACCAGAGCGAGATAGGCGGCATACTGAGGGACGAGTACGGCATACCACTCGTGAGGCCGATTGTCGGCTACGGCGTGGAGAGGGTCCTCCGCGAAGCGGGGCTCGCCCCCAGGATACCCGAGGACCTCTACAACCTCATGGTCAGGGCGACGCGGCTGAGGCGCCACATGGAGCGCAACCCCAAGGACTTCAGCAACAAGAGGGGGCTACAGCTCACCGAGTCCAAGATCTTCGCCCTCACCCGGTACTACAAGAAGAGGGACATGCTGCCACAGGACTGGCGGTACAGGGACGAGATCGTGACTATCTGAGGGGGTCACAAATACCCCAATTCGACGATTTTCTCAGCTCGTTTCAACCGGCAGTCGACGTCTTCAGGAGGCATGTGGAGGAAGGGGATCCGATCAGAATTGTCACTCACAACGACGCCGACGGCGTCGCCGCCGGTGGCCTCCTGAGCCTGGCCGTGAGTAGGCTCAGGGCTCACTTCAGGACCACCTGCGAAAAGCGGGTGGACGAGAAACTTGTCAAGTCCATCGCCTCAGAGAGTCCTCCCCTCGTCATCTTCTCAGACATGGGCGGGGGCTACCTCGACCTCTTCAAGGAGCACCTCACCCAGTCCGACGTCATCGTCCTCGACCACCATCTACCAGTCGAGGCAGAGGACCCCAGCATATTTCACGTCAATCCCCTGCTCCACGGGCTGGACGGCGCCCGGGGAGTGAGCGGCGCCGGGGTCTCCTACCTCTTCGCCAAGGCGGTGGACCAAGCCAACGTCGACCTGAGCCCCCTGGGCATCGTCGGCGCCCTAGCGGATCAGCAGGACAAGGGGGAGAGGAAGTCCCTGCTGGGCATAAACACCCTCATCGAGGAGGACGCCAAGGAGGCGGGGCTGCTGGAGACGCGCGTCGACCTCATCTTCTACGGCCACGAGACGAGGCCTCTCGCCCGTGCCTGCGCCTACACCACGGTGCCCTTCATCCCGGGGCTGAGCGGGAGGGAGGACAGGTGCCTCGCCTTCCTTAAGGAGGCGGGGATAGAGCTGAGGGAGGATGGCAGGTTGAGGGCTCTCCGGGACCTCTCCGAGGAGGAGAAGCGCACCATCTTCTCTGCCCTCTCCAAGCACATGATATACGAGGGGTGCGAGCCCGAGGCCGTCCACGACCTCGTGGGCACCGTCTACACAATGAAGGCAGAGGAGGCCTGGACGCCCCTCAGGGACGGCAGGGAGTACGCCTCCCTCCTCAACGCCTGCGCCCGAATGGGGAGACCCAGCGTAGGCCTCTGTATCTGCATAGGCGACAGGGACGAGGCCATGAGGGAGGCAGAGTCGATCCTCGCCGACTACAGGAGGAAGATAGGGGAGTACCTTGACTGGAGCAGGGAGGGCGGGCGCATTGAGGAGCGGGACCACATCTACACGCTTAGGGCTTACAACGATATCGACGACCGCATCGTCGGCGTAGTCGCCTCCATCCTCCTCTCCACGGGCATCCTGAAGCACAGGAAGCCGATCGTCGCCTGGGCCCTCTCGGAGGAGGGGCTCATTAAGGTCTCCTCTAGGGCAACCGAGGCGATGGCGAAGGACGGCCTCGACCTTGGCGAGGTCATGATGAAGGCCGCGGAGCCCTTCGAGGGGCGGGGCGGCGGCCACGACATAGCGGCGGGGGCCTTCCTCCCCGTTGAGAAGGAGGGACAGTTCATGGAGCTGGTGGACAGGCTTGTCGGGGAGCAGCACAGGGCCTGAGGCCTCGGCCACAATCAGAATCGAGTACACGGACGCAGAGAAAGCTCGCCACGTCCTGGAGGCCATCTCCCCGGACAACTACGACGCACCGAGAGGCGTGGAGATAGAGACCCAAGTCGAGGGCACCTCACTGAGACTTTCAGTCTCCTGCGCTAGAGGAGTAGGTAGCCTCATAGAGACTGTCGACGACATCCTATCCTGCGTTCAGGCGGCCGAAAGGGCTCTCACGGAAGTCCTAGAGTGAAAACTCCTTTCTCAGGCAGTTGTTATTCAGAAGGTGTAGCACGGAGCGCCGGCTCTTCCCGGGCGTCCCCGAGTCTGGCATTCGTCGTCGACTGCGACGGGAGCCCGTGTACCTCGATGCCCTCTGTCGCGAACGCCTTTGCCTTTGCACATGGCCGGACCGACCCAGGCTAACCCGCGTCTCGCACTATGCTTCCTCCCCCTTTCGGGGTCCCCCGCATCGTGCTTTTCCGGTCACGCTTTTTTCCGTGCTACAGATCATATTTATCCGTATTTTCTATAATATGCTTCTGTTGCGCGGATAGACCAACGTCGGGGGCCCCTTTTTAGGCGTCGGAGGCTGATTTTGACACGTGTCTGTTAAGAATGTCGCCTTTTTCTGGGACTAAATTTTATTGAGGCTCACGCCGCAAGTTCAGGTCTCCAAATCCATATTTTATGCACGTATGTTTTTTCAGAATCTGGAGAAACTAAACACGTAGAGGAGTGCCCCCTTTCCGAGGGAGAAAGATATAAATGAGCGGGTGCACTTCTCAGGACATCGATTCAGGAGAGTAATCTGAAACTTGTCCAGGGCCGTCAGGGACAAATGGAGGCGGAAGGACTGGTACGACATCTACCTCCCCCGCTATTTCGGCGAGACCAAGGTTGGCGAGACGCCCTCCGACGATCCCACCAAACTGATCGGCAGGGTCTATGAGACCTCCCTAGCCCAGATAACAGGCGACTTCTCCCAGGAGTACCTGAAGCTCTACTTCCAGGTGACCGAGCTGGACGAGAGCACGGCGAGGACGGTCTTCAAGGGCCACGAGTACCTGAGGGACTACCTGAGGAGCCTCGTTAGGAGGAGGAGTACCAAGGTGGACGGAATCTTCAGGATAACCACCCCCGACGGCTACAAGCTCAAGATAGTCGTCACGGCTCTCACCCACACGAGGATCAAGACCTCACAGGAGCAGGCCATAAGGGACGTGATGAGGGAAATAGTCGAGGCAAAGGCCCAAACCCTCGAATTCGGTCAGATAGTCCACGAGATGGTCCTTGGCAAGCTCGCCTCGGACATATACAACGAGGCCCGGAAGGTCACCGCCCTTAGGCACATCGGCGTCCGCAAGTCCGAGCTCATCGCGATGCCCAACTAGGCCCCAGATCCCAACCTTAAATCTTCGACCACACTTCTATATCACCCAGGAGCAGCCATTGGAACCCAGGGATGCAGTCGCCAGGGAGGCGGCCAGGCTCATCTACAGGGGAGTCGCCGAGGAGTACAAGCACGCCAAGGAGATGGCGGCCCGAAGCCTCGGCCTCAACGCCATGCCCAGTAACCACGAGGTGGCTGAGGAGCTCGACCTCCTGGCAGACAGGGAGGAGGGAGTGGAGAGGCGAGAGCACCTTGTCAGGCTCAGACGGGAAGCCCTAGACCTTATGAAAGACCTAGACGGATATGGTCCAGTCCTCACGGGGAGCGTCTGGAGGGGGACCGCCCGGAGGGGGAGCGACGTAGACATCAACGTCTACAGTGATGAGCCTAAAAAGGTCGAGGAAGCCCTACATAATGAGGGATACGAGGTCAACTCGATAGAGGAGGTCGTCGTCAACCGGGCCGGGAGGACCATCAGGGCTTGGCACATCTCCGTTGCTCTTGGAGATGGCGTCCATGCTGAGGTCGTGGTGAGGTCCGAGATGGAGAGGGGGGAGGTGGAGAGGTGCGAGATCTACGGCGACCTCAAGAGGGGGCTCAAGACGGCGGAACTGGAAAAGCTTATGAGGTCTGACCCCCTCCGAAAGTTCGTTCCCAAGAGGCGTCAGAGATGAAATTGTTCGGCTCTTCTGGCATCAGGGGCGTCGCCAACGTCGAGATCACACCACTCCTAGCCCAGAGGGTGGGGGCGGCGCTTGCTTCCCAGTTCGAGGGCGGCGAGGTCCTAGTCGGCAGGGACACGAGGACGACCGGTCTCATGCTAGAGAACGCCCTCTCCTCGGGCATCGTCTCGATGGGCTTCGCCGTTGGCAGCTTGGGAGTCGTTCCGACGCCTGTCGTGGCCCTCCTCACGAGGGAGATGGGGGCTGAGGCAGGGGTTTCCATAAGCGCCTCCCACAACCCTCCCCAGTACAACGGCCTCAAGGTCTTCCACTCGACCGGGATGGCCTACAGCGCAGAGCAGCAGGAGAGGCTGGAGGCCGCAATTGAGAAGGGGGAGTATGCCAGGGCCCAGTGGAACTCGGTGGGCAGGGTGGAGGAGATCGACGCTGGTAGGCTTTACATCGACTACCTCAGCGAGCTGCTCGTCTACGGCAGGGAGTGGAGGGTTGCCTGCGACCTCTTCAATGGCGCCACCTGCACCATAGCCCCCGAGATGTTCTCGGAACTTGGTATCGACGCCACGCTGATAAATGGACAGCCAGACGGCCACTTCCCAGCCGGGAATCCCGAGCCGGACGCGACTTCCCTCGCTAGGTTGGGCCTGCTGGTCAGGGACATGGGCGCGGACATCGGCTTTGGCTTCGACGGCGATGGCGACAGGATGATGGCCGTCGATGAGAAGGGGGTGATGCCCAGCCCTGACAGGGTCCTGGCTGCTTACGCGAGGCACGTCGTCGAGAAGAGCGGTGGGGGCTTCGTCGTGACCCACGTTGGCGCCTCCATGGGCGTTGAGGAGACCGTCGAGGCTGTAGGAGGAGGCGTCGTCAGGACCAGGGTCGGAGACGTCTACATCACAGAGTCCATGCTCAGGGAGGAGGCGGTCTTCGGAGGCGAGCCCGTCGGCGCCTGGGTGCACCCGGACGTCCACCTCTGCCCGGACGGCATCCTCTCAGCCCTCAGGCTCTTAGCGGCGCTTGAAGCAGAAGGAAAGACGCTCTCCGAGTTCGTCTCAGAGGTCCCCGAGTACCCAACGCTGAGGGCTAAGGTCGAGTGCCCCAACACTGACAAGCCAAAGGCGATGGAGGCCGTGTCAAAGGACTATGCCGAGTTCGGTGATGTCGTTGGGGTTTCCGCTGTAGACGGTGTCCGGATAGAGCTGGAGGACGGCTGGGTGCTAATAAGGCCCTCGGGAACCGAGCCCATATTGCGCATCACAGTGGAGGCCCGGGAGGAGAAGAGGGCGGAGGAGCTGCTGAAGGCGGCTCGCGAGTTCGTGACTAGTATACTGGGGGAGAAGGATTGAGGGCCGTCGTCCTGGCAGCTGGGAAGGGCGAGAGGCTGAATCCCCTCACCGAGACGAGGCCGAAGCACCTCCTGCCAGTCGGGGGGAGGCCCCTCATCGAGTGGTCCCTCGAGGCCCTCAAGGAGACTGGGATTGAGGAGGCCCTCATAGTCACCCACTACATGGGGAAGAAACTGAGGGAGCGCCTAGGGGACGGGTCGAGCCTGGGCCTATCTCTCAGCTACAGCAGGCAGGAGAGGATGGGGGGCACGGCCGACGCTTTCCGGATGGCTGAGGAGTTCGCAGACGGAGAGGATTTCCTGGGGCTCTACGGGGACCTCTTCCTGGATCCCGAGTGCGTCAAGACCGTTCTCAAAGCTCATAAGCCGGCGGAAGTAGTCATGGGTGTTGTGCAAGTGGAAGAGCCATCCCAGTTCGGGATCGTGGGGGTGGAGGGAGGCCTTGTCACCGAGATCGTGGAGAAGCCCGAGCCCGGTACCGAGCCCAGCAACCTCGCCAACGCAGGAATATACGTCTTCCCCCCGGAGATCTTCGACAGTATCAGAGACACCAAGCTGTCCTCCAGGAACGAGTACGAGATCACCGACTCCCTCGGGGCACTAATCGAGTTAGGCTCTAGAGTGAGAGCCGTCGAGCTCCCAGGGGAGGACTGGCTCGACGTGGGGCAGCCCTGGCACCTCCTAGAGGCGAACGAGAGAGCGCTAAGATCCCTGGAGCACTCCATTGAGGGAGACATCGAGGACGGGGTTCACATGGAGGGGCCTGTTAGGGTCTGCTCAGGAGCCAGGGTTAGGTCAGGGACCTACATCGAGGGGCCAACCTACATCGGCCTGGGGAGCGATATTGGGCCCAACTGCTACATAAGGCCCTCGACGAGCATCGGAAGGGACGCTAGGATAGGGAACGCCTGCGAGGTGAAGAACAGCATCATTATGGACAGCACCCACGCCGCCCACCTCTCCTACGTCGGAGACAGCGTCCTGGGCGAGGGGTGCAACCTGGGCGCTGGCACTGTCACGGCGAACATCAGGTTCGACAAGATGAACGTCAGGATGAGCATCAAGGGAAGGAGGGTCGACTCGGGCAGGAGGAAGCTGGGCACCATCATGGGTGACAACGCCCAGACGGGCATCAACGTCAGCCTGGTGCCCGGGGTCAAGGTGGGCTCGGGTGCTTGGATAGCCCCCGGACTCACGGTCTACGAGGACGTCCCGAGCGGAGAGTTCCTGAGGGCGGACACTCCCAAGGTCAGACGCCTCTAGGCCCAGCTCCATCATGTTTATCTATCTCCTGCAGTCGTTTCTACCTGAAACCGATGGATAAGGAGAAGTTCAAGAGGCTCTTCCCCCACCTAGCCGACGAGATGGAGACAGGGGTCTCCCGAATCCGCCAGAGACAGATAGAAAGCGAGCCAGAGGAGGCGAAGGTGGGCGAGAGGAAGTGGGCTGGGTACGACCCCACCGTCGTGGACTTCATACGCCGTTGCGACACGGAGGGAGAGGCCGAGGAGATAATCAACTATATGGAGAAGCGGGGAGAGGTGGCCCCCAAGGCCGCAAAGGGCATCAGAAGACAGCTCAGGGAAGAGGGCCTCCGAAGCTTCGGGAAGAAGAAGGAGCCAGGCTTCTACGACAGGGACAGATGATCCACCGGGGAAAGAGTAAAAGCGGGCGGGGACGAATTCTAATCGATGCATTTTGGCTCGCATCGCCGGACTAGTCGGTAAGGCCAACGTGGGCAAGAGCACCTTCTTCGCAGCCGCCACGATGAAGTCCGTGGACATAGGGGGCTTCCCCTTCACAACGATACAAGCTAACAAGGGCGTGGCCTACGTCAGGACGCCCTGTGTCTGCAAGGAGCTGGGGGTGCAGGACGACCCTGTCAACTCCGCCTGCGTCGACGGCGTCAGGCTCGTCCCAGTCGACATGATCGACTGCCCCGGTCTTATCCGCGGCGCGCATCAGGGGAAGGGCCTCGGCAACCAGTTCCTCGACGAGGTGAGGAGGGCTGACGCTCTTATAGTCGTCTGCGATGCCGCCGGTGCGACGGACGACAACGGTCAGCCGGTGCCGCCTGGAACCCACGACCCGATAGAGGACGTTCGCATGCTGGAGTCTGAGTTCGACCTCTGGCTCCTCGGCATTATCAGGAAGGACTGGGAGAAGATCAGCAGAACGGCCCAGTCGGCCAGGGAGGATATAGGCCGCCACCTTGAGGCGAAGCTCACCGGCCTCGGCATCGACAGGTTCCAGATAGCCAGCGCTGCGGAGAGGGCTGAACTCGACGCCTATAAGTCCATATCGTGGAGCGACGACGACCTCTCGAGGTTCGTCACAGAGCTGAGGAGGGCCTCGAAGCCACTCATCGTGGCGGCGAACAAAGCGGACAAGGAACCAGCCGAGGAGAACGTGAAGAGGATCAGGGGCGCGGGCTACCAGGTCGTCCCTACCTGCGCTGAGGCCGAGCTCGCTCTGAGGAGGGCGGCCTCAGCCGGACTGATAAGCTACACTCCCGGGGATGGCGACTTCGAGATCTTGGAGACCTCGAGCCTCACGTCGGGTCAGCGCAGGGGACTGGAGTTGATAAGGTCGATGTGCTTCGAGAGGCTGGGGTCTACGGGGCTCCAGGAGGTCATCAACGCAGCTTTCTTCAACCTGCTGGAGAACATCGCGGCCTACCCCGTGGAGAACGCGGAGAGCCTCTCGGATCATCAGGGAAGGGTGCTCCCCGACTGCTACCTAGTCCCCAGGGGGACGACGGCGAGGCAGTTCGCCGGCCTCATCCACACGGAGCTGGGTGAGAGCTTCATATTCGCTGTTGACGCGAGGACAAAGAAGAGGCTGGGGGAGGACTACACCCTTAACAACAACGACGTAATTCAGATTGTCGCCGCCAAGGGGAGGAGATAAGTGACCACCGGATGAGCGCCAAGAGGATCCTGATCTGCGACCCCATCCACGAGGATGGGGTGGAGATGCTCAGAAAGGCGGGTTTCGAGGTCGATATGAAGCTCTCCGCGACCGAGTGTGAGCTCGTTAAAGCCGTCAGCAGGTACGACGCCATCATCGTCCGCAGCAGGACCAAGGTGACAGCTCAGATCCTAGAGGCAGGGAAAAGGCTCAGAGTAGTGGCCAGGTCTGGCGTGGGTCTCGACAACATCGACCTGGAGGCCGCTGAGAGACGGGGAGTAGAGGTAGTCAACTCTCCGGAGGCCTCCTCCAACGCGGTTGCGGAGCTCGCCCTAGGGATGATGCTCTCCCTCGCCCGGAAGATAGCTGAGGCGGATACCAGCATGAAGAGGGGAGAATGGGCCAAGGACTGGCTAACAGGCATCGAACTCAGAGGTACAACCTTGGGAATAATCGGCTTCGGTCGCATCGGACGCGCCCTCGCGGAGAAGGCTGCCAACCTTGGTATGCGGGTCTTGACTCTAAACCGTGACGTAGATAAAATCAGTAGAAAACTGAAGAGAGGCGACTTAGAGGCAGTCGCCTTTGAGGAGCTTCTCTCTGCTTCGGACTTTGTCTCCCTACATGTCCCCCTCCGACCTGAGACGAAAAACTTGATCGGTGGGGAGCAGCTGAGGGCGATGAAGGAAGGAGCTTACCTCATCAACACGTCGAGGGGGGGTGTCATCGACGAGGAGGCACTAAAGGTGGCCCTTGTCAACGGAAAGCTCGCCGGAGTGGCACTGGACGTTTACGAGCCTGAACCCCCGGCTGACACTTCTCTCACAGGCCTCGCGAATGTGGTATGCACTCCCCATATTGGGGCGTCGTCCTGGGAGTCACAGCGGGCGAACTCGATAATCGTTGCCGAGAAGCTCATAAGGATTCTTTCCTGACCTAGATAAGTGGTCCAGTCTTTGTTCTAAAGAGAGACCTGAGCGATATTTGTGAAATTATAAGAAAATTTTCCTAGTTTCGCGATGGTCAGCCGCTTACCCATCCGACGTCCTTGTCGGACTTGATTGAGGGGCTGTAGGGGTCTACTAGTATGACCTCGAACCACTTCGACATGCCGTCCTGCCACACCCAGTAGGAGTTCAGGACCTCCATGTTCGGGTACTTGCGGGCGACCCTCTCCTCAGCGATGAGCTTTATGCTCTTGGCAGGCGTATACTTGTTTACACCCATCCGCTTCTGCCGCCTGCCCAGCACGGGCCTGGGCTTCCTCCGGCCGCCTCGCCTGATCCGCACCCGCACCATGACGAAGCCCTTCTTCGCCTTGTAGCCCAGGCGGCGCGCCCTGTCCAGGCGTGTGGGCTTCTCTATCCTCACGATGGCAGGCTGGCGCCTCCATACGACGACTCTCTGGCGCATCACGTCCTCTATGTAGCTGTCGCTGGGCTTCATCCAAGCCTCCCTGAGGTGCCTGTACAATCGTATGTCCTCCTAGTCTGAAGCTACCGAACAAGAACAGGTTCCGAATTTATAAAGGTTGAGGGGTCCACCGCTCCGCTACAGTATGGTGAACATGAGGAAGAGGGGTAGGAAGACGTTGGCGACGAGGCCGATCACCGTGACCAGGGTGTTCAGAGACGGCCCGGCTGTGTCCTTGAAGGGGTCTCCCACGGTGTCACCGACCACGGCGGCGTGATGGGCGTCGGAGCCCTTACCTCCTAGGGCGCCGTCCTCGATGTACTTCTTGGCGTTGTCCCAGAGTCCCCCGGCGTTGGACATGAGCAGGGCGAAGACGAGGCCAGAGAAGATGCATCCAGCCAGATAGCCTCCCAGAGCCTCGACGCCGAATATGAAACCTACGCCCAAGGTGACGCCTATCGCGACGACGCTTGCGGGGAGCAGCTCCTTGAGGGCTCCGATGGTGGCGATGTCGACGCAGGCTGCGTAATCGGGCTTCACGCCCTCTGCGCCCTCCCTGAGGCCAGGTATCTCCCGGAACTGGCGGCGGACCTCCTCTATCATCCTGAAGGCGTTCCTCCCGACCCCGAGCATGAGCTGGGCGGAGAAGACAGCGGGCATCGCGATGCCGATTAGGGCGCCGAGCATCACTAATGGATTCATGAGGTTGAAGACGATCTCGCTGCCAAGCTGGGCCTCCGCCACCTCCTTGAAGGCCGCCAGGATGGAGATGACCGTGAGGCCCGCGGCCCCGATAGCGAAGCCCTTGGTGATCGCCTTGCTCGTGTTGCCCGCGGCGTCAAGCTTGTCGAGGATGTCAATCGTCTCCTCCTCGAGGAACGACTGCTCGGCGATCCCCTTGGCGTTGTCCCCTATCGGCCCGAAGGAGTCGTTGGCGACCACCATGCCCACGATGCTGAGCATCCCGAAGGCCGAGGCCCCTATACCGTATACCCCGAACCCGGGGCCGATGCCGGCGCAGAGGCTGTAGGCGATCCAGGAGGCTAATCCTATTCCAAGCAGTGGTGGGAAGACGCTGAGCAGCCCGTAGCTGAAGCCAGTTATGATGTTTACGGCAGACCCCGTTACAGAGGACTCCGCGGTTAGCCTAGCGGGCGGCCGATTGATGGAGGTGAAGTAGTCGCTTGTGATCCCGATGACTACCCCAGCGGCCAAGCCAATAGCCGACGCCCCCCAGATCCGATAGTCGTAGTTCAACAGGACGGATGCGACCCCCGTCAGGGCGATGTACAATATGGTTGTGAGATAGGTCCCCTGGTTGAGCACTCTCCCGGGGTCGCCCCCCTCTGAGACACGTACGATAAAGACTCCAGCGATCGAGGCGATGCAGCCCAAGCCCGCGAAGACGAGGGGCAGCTCCAGCACATATCCTCCCAGCACGCTGCCGAGAGTCATCACGGCCATGATGCTGGCCACGTAGGAGTCGAAGAGATCGGCGCCCATCCCAGCCACGTCCCCGACGTTGTCGCCCACGTTATCGGCCACGACGGCGGGGTTCCTCGGGTCGTCCTCCGGTAGGTCCATCTCGACCTTCCCGACGAGATCAGCGCCTATGTCGGCGGTCTTCGTATAGATGCCGCCGCCGGCTTTTGCGAAGAGGGCCATGGCGCTGGCTCCGAAGCTGAAGCCCACGATGATGTTGGGGTCCCCGGTCAAGAAGTAGACGACGCTCACCCCTAGCAGAGCTAGACCAACAACGCCCAGCCCCATCACGGCGCCGCCGCGGAAGGCTATCGGGAAGGCCTTGGTTATGCCCTTGCGGGCAGCGCTAGCGGACCTCAGGTTCGCGTCCGTGGCGACATCCATCCCCAGCCAGCCCGCTATTGCTGAGCAGACGGAGCCGAAGATGTACGCCACGGTGAGCACGAGGTTGTCGACGAAGTTACCCGTCCAAATAGGCTTCGGCAGAAATATGAGGAGTATTATGGCCATGCCCGCGACGAAATAGCCCAGAGTCCTGAACATCCTGTTGAGGAAGGCCTTGGCGCCCTCCTTTATTGCGCCGGCGACGAACTGCATCCTCTCCGTGCCGGGGTCCTGCCTGTTGACGTAGCTCCGCAGGTAGAATCCTGCGAGTACGGATAAGATCGCTGAAAGGGGTGCGATCAACCATTCGCTCAAAGTTGCTGACATGTTAAAACCTTCAATTGTCCTCTATTCTGTCTGAGGCTTCTTTTCTGAATACCATCGTGGGCGTTATAAAAATATGTTGGGGAGTTCCCCGCCCTTGTCTACTCCCAGCGCCAGACCTTCCTTCCCATGAGGTACTCAGGGAGGACCAATAGGCCAAGGCTTCCGACCAGAACTACTATGGCCAGATCCCTCATGGCTAGGGGAGCCAGGCGGAAGAGTTGCTGTGTAAGCGGTAGGTAGCATATGCCGACAGTGAGGATCATAGACAGCAGGTCCGAGAACACGAAGAACTTGTTGTGCAGCGCCGTCAGGCCCATCCTCCATACGCTCTTGGTCTCGGAGCGGCAGTTCCAGGCCTGGAAGAGCTCGAACATGGCCGCCTGTAGGAAGGTAGCCGTCGTGGCGTACCTGTAACTGGCTACACGTGCCGCCTCATCGATCACGCCGCCGCTGAGCCAGGGCTGTGCAGGCCAGATGTAGTAGAACAGGCTGAATATGAACAGAGTGCCAAAGGACTCCAGTATGAAGGAGACCAGGATGAAGGCGCTCATGCCGTGTAGTATGCCCTCCTCAGGCTTCCTGGGAGGTCGCTCCATTACGTCCTTCTCGGGCTCGTCGGCGGATAGGGCCACGGCGGGAGCGCCGTCTGTCATGAGGTTTATCCACAGTATCATCGCAGGCAGAAGCGGCAGCGGGAACAACTTTTCCCCGAAGATGCCTCCCAAGATTGCGAATGAGCCTATCACCAGGAGCTCGTCGAAGTTGGCCGAGATCAGGAACCTAGCGTACTTCCTGATGTTGTCATATATCACCCGCCCCTGCTCCACGGCCTTGACTATCGTTGCGAAGTTGTCATCCGTTAGAACTAGGTCGGAGGCCTCCTTCGTCACGTCGGTGCCTGTGATCCCCATGGCGACGCCGATGTCGGCGGACTTCACTGCGGGCGCGTCGTTCACGCCGTCCCCTGTCATAGCGACTATGTGTCCCTTATCCTTCAGAGCGTCGACTATCCTCAACTTGTGCTCGGGAGAGACCCTGGCGTAGACTGTCACGTTCTCGACGATCTCATCGAACTCCTCGTCGCTGAGGGAGTCCATCTCGACGCCCGTGAGCTCCATGTTGCCCTCCCTCCAGATGCCAACCTCCTTGGCAACCGCCCAAGCCGTCAGCTGGTGGTCACCAGTGATCATGACCGTCTTTATCCCGGCCTTCTGGCAGAGCTTGTTGGCTTCAATGGACTCGGTCCTCGGCGGGTCGATCATGCCCTGAAGGCCCACGAACACAAGACCCCTCTCCAGCTCGTCGTTGTGCTCCTTCGGCGCCTCAGGCAGCCTCTTGTAGGCCATTCCCAGGACTCGGAGGGCGTTGCTTGCCAGCTGCTCATTGACCTCCAATATCGCCCACTTTTTCTCCTCGCTAAGGGGCAGCTCCTCGTCGTCCATGAGGATGCTAGTACTCCTCTCCAGGACCTCCTCCGGGGCTCCCTTAAGGTAGGCATGCACTTCCCCCTCTGGGGTCTCGTGGATCGTCGTCATCCTCCTCCTCTCGGAGGTGAAGGGGAGCTCGTCAAGCCTTGGGTAGGCTTCCTCAAGGGAACTCAACTCCAGGCCAGCCTTAGTGGCCGAAACGATGAGCGCACCCTCGGTGGGGTCGCCGAATACCTCCCATTTGCTGGATCCTTCGTTCCGGTTCAGCTTGGCGTTGTTGCAGAGGGAGCCTATCCTCAACAGTAGTTCCATATCGTGCTCAATGACGACCTCTTCGCCGTCGTTGGCGAAGCTACCCTTGGGCTCGTATCCGGTCCCAGTAACTTCTATCAGCTGGTCGCCCACCCAGACCTGCCTGGTGGTCATCTCGCCCTTGGTGATTGTGCCAGTCTTATCTGAGCAGATCACCGTGACGGCGCCCAGGCTCTCTACGGAGGAGAGCCTCCTAACAATGGCGTTTCTCTTCACGAACTCCCTGGCACCCAAGGCGAGGGCGATTGTAACAACAGCGGGCAGACCCTCAGGCACCGCCGAGATAGCCAGAGATATGGCGGACATAAAGGCCTGTATGAAGCCCTCCAGACTAAAGTGGCCCTGGGTAGCCACCTCGAAGGCCTCGAGCAGGAATATGACGACGCAGACGGCTATGACTACCCTAGCCAGCTTCCCGGCGAAGGCGTCCAGCTTCCTCTTCAGAGGGGTCTCAATTTGCTCGGCTGTCTGAACCATCTCGGCTATCTTGCCGAACTCTGTACCCATGCCCGTGTGGGTTACAATGGCCCGGCCCCTGCCGTTGACGACATGGGTGGCGGTAAATACCATGTTCATCCTCTCAGAGATGGGGGCCTCCACGTCAGTCGTTGTCACCCCCTTGTTCACTGGAGTGGACTCACCTGTCAGGACGGCCTCGTTGGTCTTTATCTCGATGGACTCCAAGATCCTGGCATCGGCGGGGACGTGATCGCCCGTTTCGAGCACAAGTATGTCGCCAGGGACGACTTCCCTCGAATCTATGATCGCCTCCCTTCCATCCCTCAGGACGCGGGCCCTTGGAGCTGCTAACTTTTTCAGCGCCTCCAAGGCCCTCTCAGCCCTGTACTCCTGGATGAACCCAGTTATCGCTACGAGAACTACTATTGCCGTGATAACAATGGTGTCTGCGAAGGCCTCCATGAAGCTCATTGCGTGCCCCACTGAGAACTCGTAGTACCCTATGATGGCCGAGAAGAAGGTGGCTGCCAGAAGAAGCATTATGAAGATGTCCTTGAACTGCTTGAGGAAGATGTCGAATGCGGTCTTCCGCTTCTCCTCCCTCAACTCGTTGTAACCGAACTTATCGATTCGTTCCTTCGCCTCTTGACTAGAAAGGCCCTCGATGTCAGTCTCGAGCTTTCTCAAGACCTCCTCTTCGGAAAGGGCGTGCAGCGGCTTGGACACAGTCTATCCTTCCTATTCCCTCATAGCTCGTAACTAAAACCTTTAAAGTTGACTATTTTCGGTTTCTCAACTATTAAGAAGCGGTTAGATAACTCTGTAGGCGATTGAACAAAAGAAGATGGATGCTTTTCTGACTGATGGGGAACAGAACTCAAAATAGGTGGAGATGGGGCAGCCTAGTATCCTCTTTTCTAGGGATCCTGGACATCGTTTTTCAAGGACAATCAATAGTAGGAGGCGACTGTCGTCTTCTCCAGCCTACGCCTGCGCTCCTCCTGAAGGCGCCTCTGGAGGTCCCTGTAGGTGCTATAGTCCATGGCGACGCAACATCCGAATATGATGCCAGCTGAAAGGGCTATTGCCAGCACTACGTACATCCATACCATAGCAGCAATCCCCCAATAGAAACCCCATCTCATGCATTTATAATAATTACTATCCAAGGACCCATTCGATTTATACATAGTTAAATGTACATGAGGCAACAACATTCGCGCATTTTACCATATTTTCACTAAATTATACCATCAACTTCCAGATGCGAGCGCTGCCGAAGGTATACCACAGGCACTCCCTTCTTCCTGAGGAGCTTCCGGAGATCGGAGTCGTTGGTCGCCACCAAGCAGCCCCACTCCTCAGCGAGCCTAACTATCACCTCGTCCACCGTCTCCCCTGGACGAGGCGCTGTATCAACTTGCTCGCATCTCTTGATCAGGGAGATTGCGAAATCGACCTCCCTCTTAAAGGATGGCTTCGAATCTTCCGAGATTAGCATCAGCTCTCGGACGACAGCTGATGGCACCACGCATTGTACGGAGCCCCCGACGACACGCTCAAGCTCTTCGAAAATATCGACGCTAAATTGGATGGGGATGAAAAGAAAGTTGGTGTCCAGAATGACCCTCGTACGCCCGCGGCCCTCCGGGCTCAGGCCTTGAGGACACCTATGCCTATCAGTCGCCACCTGCCGCCAATCCTCCGGCTTAGGGCCACCCTGTCCCCCTCCTCGCCGCAGACGGGTATCGTGAGCTTCGCCTCAAGGTAGTCCTTTGACACCTTGGAGACCATGCCCATCGTCTTAGCGGTTCCGTTGTTGAGGAGGAGCCTCTCACTCCTGGCTATGCTGGCCACCTTCTCCATCTCCCTGCTGCCGACAACAGTCTCAAACAGGCGGACGTCCAGGTTAATGTCGGACAGGACCGGCGGGAGCGTACCTGGCTCCCCGATCATGCTGCCGACAAGACCGTCGGACTTTGTCAGCGACGGGTCCAGGGTTGTGCCCACGCCCACGAGACCGCCGGGCAGAGCCTCGTTGACCGCCCCGCCCCCGGCGTGAAGGCTCGTTATCTCGGTGTAGAGCTCGTGCATCTTGAGCCTGTTCTTCTCCCGTATGGGGAGGCCTGGCTGTATCTCCACCTCCTCCCCGACGGAGAACTTGCCGTACACTATCGAGCCCCCCACGACGCCTCCGCTGATCTCCTCGATAGACGTTCCCGGCTTGTTCACGTCAAAGCTCCTGATGATGTGCATCCTCGGGGGCTTTTTAGGGTCTCTCTCGGGTGTCGGGAGGTACTCCTCCATCGCCTGGATGAGGAGGTCCGTGTTCACGGCGTGCTGGGCTGAGAC
>SMTZ1_10003085_pt1 | contig 19829 bp, 19 predicted proteins | sample DeeMarSWOR136_30_FD_25667 | JGI IMG/M metagenome (IMG submission 25667)
CCCTGCTGAGTCAATGATACCGATTGCCGCTTGCTACGTCGGGATACTGTTGACCTATTCTTCCCCTTCCGTGCTTTAAGGTGAATGGCTAGGTTGACCTTACTCCAACCTTGCTTCCTAGCATAGGTGAGAAAGGCGCGGATTAATTCGAGCTTCTGTGAGTAGTCAGCATCCGACTGTGATAATTGCTCAGCATAGTTTGCCACCCCGGATGGGACCAGTCCGGCAAAGGTCTGTTCCCAGCCATACCAACGAACGAACCGATATATCTCCTGCTGGCTACTGCTCCTCGCTTCGGCCGGCAGGTCAGCAAGAAAACGCCTAGCAGCTTCGCCCAGACTTTTTTCGCTACTGCTGGTCACTCCGAAATGCCTCCTGTTCCAAGTCTATGTTGTCTGGCCTCCACCCCTACCCCGACCGGTAAGTCGTTTCATCAAGCTGGCGGGAATGTTCATCGCAGCAATTGTCCTCAGGAAGACCCTGTAATTAAACCCCCGGGACACCACCCCGCCATGCCAGTCGAAGGACAGGTCTTCGGCTTCTTGCAAATCCTCAATAATACCGCTTGATTGCATTATGTCAAATATCTTCTCTATTTGTCTGTCACTCAGCCGTTCGTAGAGCTTCCTCGCCCAGTAGCCGACCCTCAACTCACGTCCCAGTTTCTTCTTCCATTCACGCTCGTAGCGGGCTAACCTCCGGGCTGAGAGGTCATCGACAGCCAGTGCTCTGTCCAGGCAGTCGGCAGCAATATCCGCGCAGAGCAGACCGTAGTAGATGCCGCCACCGGTGGTCGGCTTCACCTGCCCGGCAGCCGTCCCAACAACTACCAGTCGCTGGCCATATGTCTCCGGCAGAGGCTTCAGCGGGATTCCCCAGTGCAGAGGTTCGGAATTAGTAGAGACAACTTTACCCTGAGCCTCAAGGGATTCCAGCAACCTGTCCAGATAGGTACCGGGGCTGCGTCGTGACAGCAAACCCACCAGCGCACAGCCAGGTGAGGTCGGCACAAGCCAGGCGAAGAAGCCCGGTGCTACTTCCTGGCCGCAGTAGACCTCGACATCATCGATACCCGGTGCGGATACCTCAACCTGAACCCCCGGAACGGAGTCACCAATCCTACCAAGACCCAGACCCTCGACAAACCCGAGACTGAAGCCGGTAGCAACAACAGCAACCCTGACCTCGATACTCAGTGGCTCTCCGTTACAACTCCCCTCGATGGTGACACGGTCATCGTACACACTAACAGTCCTGACCTGAGTGCCCATTAGATAGTGTGCTCCCCTACCCTGAGCACGGCTGGCCAGAGAGATATTGAAACTGACACGGTCGACAATGGCTGCCTGAGGCTCCGGTCGCCATAATCTGATTACCTCACCCGAGGGAGAAAAGAGCCTGGCGCCATTCGCCCACCGGAAAATAAGGTCCTCATCAATGGCAAATGTAGTGGCGCACTCACGGCTGATAATACCGGTACAGCATACCGGTTCTGACAGGAATTGTTTACGCTCCAGTACAACAACATCGTACCCGAGTCTGACTAGCCTGGCGGCAACATGACTTCCCGCCGGCCCGCCACCAACTACGGCAACATCATGCAAAGCCACACTCCGATAAGAAAACCATGCCTATCTTACCATGATTTATGGCTTCAGGCGAACCAGACCCGGTGCACCCTGTTGGCACACGTGGACAGGTAATCAGAGAGGTTATTCCTCTGGCCAGGCTAACACCGACCCGCCGAGACACCGAGGTAGTCCTCGATGAGACGCATAGCACAGTATTCACCACACATGCTGCAGGCAACACCGGTCGTATCATGCTGGCGGTGTACCCTGCGCGACAGCTCCGGTCTCAGGGAGAGTTTCTCCTGCTGCTCCCAATCAAGCCGCTTCCGGGCCAGGGACATCTCAAGGTCCCACTGGGCCGCACCTTTGACACCCTTGGCGATATCAGCGGCATGGGCAGCAATCCGAGAAGCAATCACCCCCTCCCGTACATCATCGGGGTCGGGGAGGGAGAGGTGCTCTGCCGGGGTGACATAGCACAAGAAATCGGCACCAGCGGCGGCAGCCACCGCTCCACCAATAGCTGAAGTGATGTGGTCATAGCCAGCAGCGACGTCTGTTACCAGGGGGCCGAGCACGTAGAAGGGTGCCCCTTTACAGATGGACTTCTCCAGTTTTACATTGGCTTCAATCTGGTTCAAGGGCACGTGCCCCGGCCCCTCAACCATTACCTGAACGCTCGCCTGCCACGCCCGCTCCACCAATTCACCTGCAGTCAGCAGCTCCTCCATCTGGGCACGGTCGGTAGCGTCGGCAATGCAGCCGGGCCGCATACCGTCACCGAGGCTGAGTGTTACGTCGAAATCCCTGGCCAACTCCAGAAGGCGGTCATAGTATTCATAGAGCGGGTTCTCACAATCGTTGTGGAGCATCCAGCCAATCAAAAAAGCACCACCCCGCGACACCACGTCGGCCACCCGCTTCTGCTGTTTGAGGCAGTCCAGAGCCGACCTTGTCAGGCAACAGTGTACCGTGAGGAAATCGACGCCATCGCGGCAGTGCTCCTCAATCGCGCTGAACAGGTCATCGATTGTCATTTCCACTATTGCCCCATGCTCCCGGATGGCATTAATCCCCGCCTGATAGACAGGTACAGTACCCACCGGCACTGTGGTCTGGGCAATGATTTCGCGACGAATAGCTGAGATATCACCACCGGTCGACAGGTCCATGACAGTATCAGCACCACACTCAACCGCTGCCTGCAGCTTGGCCAGCTCGGTATCGACATCACCGAAGTCGGAAGATGTCCCGATATTGGCATTGACCTTGGTCCTGAGGCCTTGTCCTATGCCACAGGGTACCAGGCCTTTATGAGCATCATTGACAGGGATTACTATCGTGCCATTGACGACGCCCTGGCGGATAAACTCCGCCTCGACCCCCTCCTGTTCCGACACTGCCCGCATCTGCGGCAGGATAATACCCTTTCGAGCCAGTTCCAGTTGCGTCATCATGACCTCCAAAAAAAGAAAACCAAGGGCGATGGTTAATACTAACAGGCCCTTGGTGACTACAATCACCGCTTCCCTACGCTCGCATTACCGAGATCAGGTTCCCAGGGTTGGCATCAGCCTCTCATAGATGGTGTAAATGCAAGGAAGGGTACTCAAACTACCCCTACTCCCCGCTCCACTGCGGCTCCCGCTTCTCCACCCAGGCACGCGGACCTTCCTGGGTGTCCGGAGTGGTGGAGTTAATCAGCATCGCCATCTCAGCCATCTCCAGATTGAGGTTGCGGAACTGGTCGAGGCCCCGCCAGAGGAGCTTCTTGGCGAACTGGGTAGCCACCGGGGCCTGGGTAAACTGTCGGCAGAACTCTTTTGTAGTCGACATTAGCTCTTCATGGGGTACCACCTTGGTTACGTAGCCGATACTGAGTGCCTCTTCGGCATCAATCATCCTCCCCGACCAGATAAGCTCCAGGGCCTTTGCGATACCGACAATCCGCGGCAAGAAATAGCAACCGGCATCGCCGGGGAGGAGCCCCATCCTGACGTAGTTCATGCCTACCCGGGCCTTGTCCGACATTATCCGGATATCAGCCATGCTGGCCATGTCCATACCCGCCCCGGCGGCGGGGCCATTGATAGCAGCAATGTACGGCTTATCGAGGCTCTCCAAGGCACGGGGCACCCGGTGCACACCGAGGCGCATGTAGTTCCTCCGGGCATAGACCGGTTGCCCCTGCCTGCCACCACCAGCGGCGGCTTTGACATCCATACCGGAGCAGAAACCACGCCCCGCCCCGGTCACTATCACCACCCTCACCTTGGGGTCGGTCTTGGCAGTCTCGATAGCATCCACCCACTCAGTGAGCAGGGTATCGGTAAAGGCATTCAGGCTCTCAGGGCGATTAAGGATTATCGTAGCGATATAGTCCTCCACCGTATATATTATTTCCTTGTATGCCATTATTCTCCTCCTTGTGTTGTCCGTGTTGCCATACTAGACTTTCACCATATGAGGTGTCAAGGGCTTGCATTTATTGTCTTCTTGTTTATCTCACTCCCTATTTAGTAGTGGTGGCCCCATCCCCCTGCATCCCCCTTCCCCAATGGGGAAGGGGGAATATTATTAAGAAAGAGGGGCTGATGCCCCTCTTAGACTCCCCTTAAATAAGCGAGATAAAATGTGTGTTTCCCCCTTTGGAAAGGGGGATTTCAAGGGGGGTGTCCCCCTTGAACCACGTTTACCTGACTATAGGCAAAGGTCTAAAAATCCAGACAGGGAAGTTATTTGAAAAGGTCGTGCCCCTGATGCTTGACAAAACCACCTCGCCTATCTAGAGTATCCATTACCAGATACCGGGGGTGTAACATGAAAGATAAGGTCAAGGTTGCCGCCGTCCAGATGGAGCCCAGGCTCAAGAAAAAAGATGAGAACATGGACAAAATAACAATCAGGGCAAGAGAGGCCGCCGGGGAAGGTGCTGAACTCATCGTCTTCCCGGAGTGTGCCCTGACTGGCTACATGTTCAATAGTCGCAAGGAGGCATTGCCCTATGCGGAGACCGCTCCCGGCCCATCCACTGAGAGGTTAACAGAATTGTGCCACGAGCTTGGCTTACATGTGGTCGTTGGCATGCTGGAGGTAGACGGCGACCGCTGCTTCAACGCCGCCGTATTGGTGGGGCCACAGGGGCTGGTGGGGAAATACCGCAAGACCCACCTCCCCTTCCTCGGAGTCGACCGCTTTCTTGACCACGGCGATAAATCATTTCAGGTATACAGGACACCAATCGGCAACATCGGTATGCACATCTGCTACGATTGCAACTTCCCGGAGAGCGCGCGGATCATGGCCCTGCAGGGGGCCGATATCCTGGCACTGCCGACCAACTGGCCGACCGGACGGGGCAATATCTCGCTCTATGTGATCAATGCTCGCGCTCTGGAGAACCTAGTCCATGTCGTCGCCGCTGACCGCATCGGCGTAGAGCGCAGTTCCATATTCCTCGGCATGAGCAAGATTGCCAGGGCTGGGGGGGACACACTTGCCGAGGGCAGCCGGGACAATGAGGAAACACTATATGCCGAGGTCAACCTAGCAGATGCAAGACAGAAGCACATCATCATCAAGCCAGGCGAGTTCGAGCTCGATTTTATCGGTGACCGGCGACCTGAGCTTTACGGGAGAATCACCTACCTTGGAATGCCGGAGCCGATGTAGATGCCTAGCATGGAAATACTTAGTTCAGGCGCAAGCAGACTCGGACTGCAGCTCAACCCGGAGCAGTTACAGCAGTTCGAGACCTACTGCCACGAGCTAATAGACTGGAACAGGCGAGTCAACCTGACCGCCATCACTGTCTATGAGGAAGTGCAGGTCAATCACTTCCTCGATTCGCTGACAGTAGCCCTGGTCTGGCAGCCGACAGGAAGTGCTATACCCCGAATTATTGATGTCGGCACTGGCGGCGGTGTACCGGGAGTCGCGCTCAAAATAACCTTTCCCCAGATACGGCTGGTACTGCTCGAAGCCACAGCGAAAAAAGCTAGCTTTCTACACCACCTGCAAGACCTACTCAACTTCGAAGGCATTGAAATCGTGGTGGGTCGAGCGGAGGAAATAGCCCACAATGCCCGATACCGGGAGGGATTTAGCCTGGTACTATCAAGGGCAGTAGCCTCGTTACCGACACTGGCCGAACTGACCCTACCCTTCTGTACCATCGGTGGTAGCGTGGTCCTTCACAAAAAGGGCGACATCGAAGACGAATTAAGAAAAGCATCACTGGCAATTGACACCTGTGGAGGAAAATTACATGAGGTAAGAGCGGTTGACCTACCGGAGTTCCCCGACCAGCGTCAACTGGTGGTGATTGACAAGGTATCAGCCACCCCGGGGCAGTACCCCCGCCGTCCCGGCATGCCAAAGAAGAGACCGATAAGGTAAGATAAAGTCCATAAAAGGCTGAGAAAAGGGAATCTCGCAGTATATATTCTGAAAGGGTAAGTCGAAAGATGAAAACAATCTGCCTGAGTTCGAGTCTAAGGTTCAAGGACGTCATACGGGGAACCACGCGAAGATTTGGAGAGATAGGTATAACGGCGTTGTTTCCCAACCTGGACTCTGGACTCGATAAAGAAAAACTTGATATGAAAACGATGAAAAGGCTTTGCCAAGACCATTTCCAGGCGATTGACAACTCGGACGCTCTGTATGTGATAAACCCTGATGGCTATATTGGGACATTGGTAACAGTTGAAATTGGTTACGCTTTGGGGAAAGGAAAACCAGTCTATTTCTCCGAAACAACGAATGCCCTTGACCTCAACTCTTTACCTGATGGTATAATCCCACTCAATTCAATAGAGCGATTTCTTTCGATATGAGAGTGGCATGAGTGAAATTACCGCCAAGATAAAAGAGGCAATGAAACGGTTTCGGTATGAAGCCAAGACCGTTTCTATAGCACACCTACCGGAGGTGCAGGAAGCAGTTGGAGAGCTGGTCAGGCAGGGACTGGTGAGTAAGCTACTATACGAAAAATGGCATTTCTATTTAGACACCAATAAGGACCTGCCAGAAGCGAAAACAATCGTCATCGTGGCAATACCGCAGCCCTTTACTCGTATGCAATTCGAATGGCAGGGAACAGTCTATCCGGCAGAAATTGCACCAGGCCGCATCACCAGGGCAGACGAATCTCACGTTGAGGAGATTCTAAACAACATGCTGAGAGTAGGCAGATACAAGGTAGTAAGAGCACACTTAGCACTTAAAACACTAGCGGTGCAAAGTGGACTGGCAAAATACGGTAGAAACAATATCAGCTACGTACCCGGGATGGGCAGCTTCTTGCGGTTAATTGCTTTCTACACCGACTCTCCCTGTGAAGAGGATAACTGGCAGGAAGTTGAAGCGATGAAGGACTGTGAGAATTGTTCGCTTTGTCGGGAGAAATGTCCGACTGGCAGTATTCCCGACGACCGCTTCCTGATTCACGCCGAAAACTGCCTGGGCTCCCTAAACGAGAGAGAGCCCGATTTCCCTTACTGGGTCCAGTATCAGCCCGACTGGCAGAATGCCCTCATCGGCTGCATGCTATGTCAATCTGTATGCCCAGTGAATAAACCATACTTAAAGAATATTGTAGCAGGGCCACAATTCTCTGAAGAAGAAACCGGCCTGATTCTCAATAGAACACCTTGGGACAAACTACCTCAAGAGACCCGGCAGAAGCTGGAATTCGCTGAGAGGAATTACCCACCACTGTCATCCAATCTGAGTGCGCTTATTGAGAAACAAAAGAAAACACGACAGAGATAGGCTACTATCTCCCAAGAGGACTAATAAATCCTAAAACTATTAAATAAGGTTACTACTACGCTCGTTTGCCCTTGATATCACCTGTGCCGAAAGAGCCAAGCTGTACCTGACCTGAGACATCGTCACCGGTCACCGTTACCTTGAAATCGAGCTTCATCTGGCCCATCGGACCACTCACCGAGATTGACCAGGTAGCCTCATCCCCGGAAACTGTGCCTTCAGAGAATGCCTGCTCACCACCCATCCCCATATCGACACTACCACTGAGAGAGTCTCCATCGGCTTTGAGGGTGAGTTTGCCGGGCCGGGCACCCATGGGAGTTTGCACCTGGATGTCGTAGGTTCCGTCAACTTCCATTGTACTGCCTCCTGAATGAGTGTTTATTAACCTCTGTTACTATGACCTATCAAGACATTCTAAATAACTGGTGCCGCGTTGTCAAAAGGTTGTGAGGATGCAAGACGAGTTGATAAACATAACGAACAGTTGTAGAATATTGCTGTACCACTATCAAGCGGTGGGACCGAGGAGGCACATCATGGAAACCGGGACATGGAAGGTAAAAACTGGCCTGGCACAGATGCTGAAGGGCGGGGTAATCATGGACGTGGTCACTCCAGAGCATGCCAAGATTGCCGAGGGCGCTGGTGCCTGCGCCGTGATGGCGCTGGAGAGAGTGCCGGCTGATATCCGCGCTGCCGGTGGTGTTGCCAGAATGGCTGACCCGACGGTCATCGAAGCAATTATGAAGGCTGTCTCTATTCCGGTTATGGCCAAGTGCCGTATTGGTCACTTCGTCGAAGCCCAGGCACTTGAATCCCTCGGCGTTGATTACATTGACGAGTCCGAGGTACTCACCCCGGCCGACGAGTCACATCATGTCTGGAAGCACGACTTCAAAGTCCCCTTTGTCTGTGGTTGTCGTAACCTCGGGGAAGCATTGCGGCGTATCGGTGAAGGGGCTGCCATGATTCGTACCAAGGGTGAAGCCGGCACTGGTAACATCGTCGAGGCGGTGCGTCACATGAGGACAGTCATGGACGAAATCCGCAAGCTGGTAAAAATGCCCGAGGACGAACTGATGGCTGAAGCCAAAGAGCTGGGAGCTCCTTTTGAACTGGTCAAAGAGGTGCATGACACGGGCAAGCTACCAGTGGTGAATTTCGCCGCCGGAGGTGTAGCTACCCCAGCTGATGCTGCCCTGATGATGCAGCTCGGAGCCGACGGGGTCTTTGTTGGCTCCGGTATCTTCAAATCGAGTAATCCCAAGGTCAGGGCCGAGGCGATTGTCAAGGCAACCACCCACTATCAAGACCCGCGGATAATCGCCGAGGTCTCGAAAAACCTGGGAGAGGCCATGCCCGGGCTGGACATTAAACAGATTAAACCGGAGGAACTGCTGGCACCCAGGGGGTGGTGATAGGATGAAAATAGGTGTCCTTGCTTTGCAGGGAGCCTTTGTTGAGCATATTAACGTACTGCATCGACTGGAAGTAGATACCGTGCCCGTCCGTTTACCCCGCCAGCTGGTGGGACTGGACGGGCTAATAATTCCAGGCGGTGAGAGCACCACCATCGCCAGTCTGATGCTGAGCTATAACGTGCGGATTGAGATTTCCCGGCTGGCAGAGAACGGCCTGCCGATATTGGGGACCTGCGCTGGCATGATACTGCTTGCCCAGGAAGTTTCCGACAATGGAATCGAGCCGGTGGCCGCAATGGGCATAACCGTCCGGCGTAATGCCTTCGGTCGGCAGAGGGAGAGCTTCGAGACTGACCTCGAGATTCCGGTACTCGGAGATAAGCCGTTTCCTGGCGTCTTTATCCGCGCCCCCCTGATTGAACAGGTAACCGACGAGGTCGAGGTATTGGCACGACTCGACAATGGCACGATTGTGGCCGCCCAGCAGGGGAAACTGCTGGCCTGCGCCTTCCACCCCGAACTGACTGATGACCTGCGGTTCCACCAGTATTTCCTGAGCATTGCCGGAGGCAAGCAATGAATGTAGAACGGGGAGGACTGCCGTGGAAAAGATAATTACCGACGACCTAGATGCCCTGCTGGATATTCTTCCACTCCGTATTAAACGAAAACTGGTGAAGCTCGAAGACCGCCGAGAACTCCTCGAGGTTGTCCTCGACCTGGGACGCACCCCAGAAGCCCGCTTTGCCCAGCGGGAGGTCATCCTGGACCCCCATGAGGTCACTGACAAGGACATCGAATACGTCACCTCAAGCATCAGCGGCTTCGGGGGTGACAACCGGTCAGGCATCGAGCGGACATTGCACCGGATATCGGCCATCCGCAACCGGAAAGGGCGGATTGTCGGCCTGACCTGCCGTGTTGGCCGGGCTGTCTACGGCACCATCAACATCATCGAGGACCTGGTACAGTCGGGCAAGAGTATTCTGCTGCTGGGACGCCCGGGGGTAGGCAAGACGACCATGCTCCGCGAGACCGCCCGCGTGCTCGCAGACGAGTTCGACAAACGCGTCATCATCGTCGATACCTCCAACGAGATTGCCGGCGACGGCGATATTCCCCACCCCGCCATCGGCCACGCCCGGCGGATGCAGGTGACCACCCCCGATATGCAGCACGCCGTTATGATTGAGGCGGTCGAGAACCACATGCCGGAGGTAATCGTTATCGACGAGATAGGTACCGGCCTCGAGGCCCAGGCCGCCCGGACCATCGCCGAGCGCGGAGTACAACTGGTCGCCACCGCCCACGGCAACACTCTGGAGAACCTGATGATGAACCCCACCCTGTCCGACCTTATCGGCGGTATACAATCGGTCACACTGGGTGATGAGGAGGCGAGGCGGCGGGGAACCCAGAAATCGATACTGGAAAGAATGTCGGCACCCACCTTTGATATCCTGGTGGAAATTCAGGACTGGGACCGGGTAGCCATTCACCCCGATGTCGGTGAGGCGGTCGATGCCATCTTGCGCGGCCAGTTACCAGCCACCGAGACCCGCTGGACGGATGAAAATGGGGAGATCCATGTCGAGAAAGTGGTACCCGCGGTAACTGAACGAAGGACGCCGGTGCAGAGACAAGTAGCCAGGAAAGACGGCCAGCCACGACTCTTCCTCTTTGGCGTCAACCGGGGGCGCATGGAGCAGGTAGCCGATGAGATGCAGCTCAGTCTGGAACTGGTAGACAAGCTGGAGAACGCCACCTTGCTGGTAACCTCCAAGAAGTACTACCGTCAGAAACCGAAGAAGGTCAAGGAAGCCGAGGCTACCAATGTCCCAATCTTTGTCCTGAGAGGCAATACCCCCACGCAAATCCGGCAGTTGCTTAACACACTCTATCCCGCTGAGGTCCCGCAAAAGGTCAGCTCCTTCGAGCAGGCCCTGGGTGAAGCCAGGGAGGCCGTAGAAAAGGTACTGGGTGGCGAGGAGACTGTGGAACTCAGCCCACAGAGCGCCTATATCCGCCGACTGCAGCACCTGATTGCCGAGCGGAACGCCCTCTCCTCACAAAGCACCGGTAAAGACCCCGACCGGAGGGTAAGGATTTTTAGGGGGTAGAGGCTTCAACTGTATTCCAAACGGGGATTGAAAAGGGGCGAAGCCCCTTTTAGTAATTTTTTCCCTCTCCCCTTCAAAGGGGAGAGGGACACAGGGTGAGGGGTTGCAAAGATTCCATGGCCCGAAATAGATTCAAGGACACCAGACAAATCCTCTCCCGCGAACAGGGCACCATTATCAAGGACTGGGGGGGGCGGCTGCCCGTTGCCCTGATGTACCCTAACTCCTACTACCTGGGCATGTCCAATCTGGGTATCCATGCTATTTACCGTCTGCTGAATAGCTATGGTGACGTTGTCTGTGAGCGGGTCTTCCTGGAAAAGGGCCAGAATACACCACCCGTTGGGCTGGAATCGGGACGGCCCCTGACGGACTTTGCCGTCCTTGCCTTCTCTATCACCTACGAGCTCGACTACTTCAATGTGATTAGTATTCTCAAGACTAGCGGCATCCCCCTGTATACTGCCGAGCGCGACGAACGCTACCCGTTGGTCATTGCCGGTGGTGCCTGTATCACTGCCAACCCGATGCCCCTGGCGCCATTCTTCGACTGCCTCTGTATCGGGGAGGCCGAGGCAATACTACCACCGATGCTACCGGTGTTGTCGGAGGGCATTGGTAGTAAAAGACAGGAGTTGCTCAAGGCCCTGCTAAAAATACCGGGCGTCTATGTCCCCCAATACCCTACCGGCACCCCGGTGGTCCGGCAGTGGATAGGCAACCTCGATGATTTTCCTGTGACCTCGACGGTACTCACCCACGACACCGAGCTGGGCAACCTTTGCCTAATCGAGGTAGAGCGGGGCTGCGGGTGGGGGTGCCGTTTCTGTCTGGTGAGCAACGCTTTCCGACCGGCAAGGTATCGTTCGGCGGACGGACTACTCACCGAAGCGGAGAATGGCCTTCACCACCGAAAACGCCTCGGACTGGTAGGCCCGGCCGTCACCGACCACCCTCAGATTGAGGAACTGGTGAAGCGACTCAAGCAGATGGGGGCGGAACTCTCGGTCAGCTCGATGCGGATAAAACCACTTTCTCCGGTGGTACTGGACGGGCTGGCACGGGGTGGGGCCCGGACAATTGCTCTTGCCCCTGAGGCCGGCTCAGAACGACTCCGCAGGCTCATCGCTAAGAGGATAACCGAGGACGATATCCTCAAAGCTGTGGCAATGGTGGTGGGGCAGGGCATCAAGCAGCTCAAGCTCTACTTCATGATTGGTCTACCTTCAGAGAATGACGATGATATTGAAGAAATCGTCCGCCTGACCCTCGCCTGCAAGAGCATCCTCGATAAACAGGCAAGGGGAGGTCGTATTACCCTCAGCATCTCCCCCTTTGTCCCCAAAGCTGGGACGCCGTTTCAGTGGCTGCCGATGGCACCGCTCCCCATCCTGGAACACCGCCTGTCCTCACTCAAGAGCCAGTTACAGCCGAAAGGAATACAGGTCAAGGCAGAGAGTCTCGCCTGGACCGAGGTGCAGGCAGTCCTGTCCCGGGGTGACACCCGATTATCAGAGGTGTTAGCCAGTACTGAAACAGTATCGTTACCTGCCTGGCGTCGTGCCATCCGGGAAATCAAACTGGATATAGATTTCTACGCTCACCAGCAATGGGATACGAACTACAATCTACCCTGGGCATGGATCGATTTGGGTACCAGCACAGAACACGTCAAGCGAGAGCTGAACCGGGCACTGACCACGATAGGCGCATCATCGTAAAAGGACAGCTTGACACTTTGATCGGGCTGAGATATTCTGTATGATATTTTTCTAGTCGACAGGCAGGCGAATAAAACAAACAGGAGGAATAACATTGATGGGTTATTTCAGGATACTGGCAGCAATTCCCGGCTTCTTTATCAGCTCCCTTATCCTCTGGGGCCTCTGGGGAGCGTTTGCCGACGACATCGGATTGGAGAAGATAAGTTATGCAATGGCGATGCTGCTAACCATCACCCTCTGGCTGGCAGTGGCACCGTTAGCAGCGGTTGGTCGTCGAAAAAAATAGCAATAGCATAAGCCGCACAGAGGGAGTAGAGTATCGTGTCGAAAGCGAAGTACCCGCTGGTGGCGGGGTTGGTGGTCGTGCTGGTACTCGGGGCCTGTAAAGACGAACCGGGTGAGCCGGTAGTAGAAGACGCCGCCGGAGCAAAAGACACTGCCTTTGAATACCTGCAGGAGCAATACCCCGACAATGCCCCAGATAGTGGTCTTCAATGGGAGGAAGAGGATATCACACCTGGCGGGCTGGTGGGGACATCAGTCAAGCAGTTCACTTCAGACGGGTTAACGGTTACCGTGTCCGCTCCTGTGGTCGCTCCGGAGAATATCATTTATACAACCACTATAACTAGTATCGATGGTGGCTGGTACTGGAGGGGGGAGGTGAGACCAGACGGCTCCGTGACTGAACTCAGCCTGCTGGCAGAGATGTCCGAGGAATGGAGCCAGGATATCGCTGAAGAGTTCGTCAAGAACAGCCCCACCTTTGCCTACGACGGTATAGCGGAGACCCTGGAACTGACCAATGTCCTGATGGCAAGATGCCTGTTCTGCTGGGCGTTCACCTTCGAGTTTGACTGTCTTCATGCCGGGTATGGTAATCGCGAAGGAGAGGCACTTGCCCAGGTAATCACACATCATGAGGCAGTTATCATCGTCAATAAAGGAGAGGTTGTCTCAGCAGTCATGGACGTGAAGTGGGATATGCTCCGGCAGGCCTTTGTCTCCCTGGAAAGCACCAGATGGGTGCTGGAATCCTACGGTAATGCAGACAACCCTCAGGCCATCCTCGAAGGTACAGAGGTAACAGCCGAATTCTTAGCAGGCGAGGTTATTGGGTCAGCCGGCTGCAACTCATACTTTGCCTCATACGAAATTGACGGACAAGATATTACCATCGACTCGATTGGCGCAACGGAGATGGCATGCCTAGAGCCGGAGGGGGTAATGGACCAGGAAACCCTGTACCTGTCAGCTCTGGGGCAAGCAGAAAGATTTCTAATCGAAGATGGGACACTGAAGATTTTCTACAGCGACGACCAGGTACTTACTTTCTCCGCAGAATAAATAGCCATGTCCCGCACGCAACTCATCCTCAACAAAGCCACAGCGCCTGATTAAAGAGCTTCAGCCCATCTAACGGCGTTCTGGAAGATACGCAGGCCATCGCCATGCTCCCCGATGCTACGCCGCGTCCACTGGGGATGCTGGGTACCACGGACAAAACGCTCGGGGTGAGGCATCAGGGCAAAGACACGCCCGGTGTCATCACACAGACCGGCAATATCCGCCATTGAGCCATTGGGGTTGTAGGGATAACCAGCCCCGCAATTACCCTGCTCATCAGCGTAGCGAAGGGCGATATTTGCCTCCGGCACAGCGCCATCAAAGACAACCTTACCTTCGGCGTGGGCCACCGGCAGAGACATGCGGTCAATGCCTTTGGTAAAAACACAGGGGCTAGCGCTGTTCGCCGCCAGATGCACCCAGCGGCATTCGAACCTGCCGGAATCGTTGTCAGTTAACGTCAGTGGTATCGAGCCACTATTGACCGACAGAATACCGGCCTTCACCAACACCTGAAAGCCGTTGCAGATACCCAGAACCAGTCCACCTTCCTCGATAAAGCGTGGCACATCCTCACCGAGCCCCATTCTAACCTCATTGGCAAGTACCCTGCCCGCAGAAATATCATCGCCGTAGGTAAAGCCGCCGGGTACCACCAGTATCTGATAGTCGGACAGGCACTCATCACCACGGACAAGCTGGTTGATATGTACACGGGTAGCCATTGCTCCCGCCTGCTCGAAGGCAAACACCGTCTCCATATCACAGTTAGTACCCGGGGCACGCAGTATCAAAACTCTTACTTGACTCATTGTTAATGCTACCACCGAATCGGGCTCTGCCAGGCTTCTTTCAAATCAGTAAGGGATTCGTTGACAATCTTGCGGTCATCCAATCCGTAGACCTCTAGCACCCCAGAACCCGTTACCTCACCGATGACAGCCCATGCAGTATCGCCCATCGTATTCTCGAACTCCTCCCGATTTTCCGGGGCCACCTCAACCACAAAACGACTGTTCGACTCAGAGAACAGCACGAAGTCGTCACGGTCAATCGATTCACCGAGTGGGACTTGCTCCAGTTTGACATTTGCTCCCAGCCCGCCGGCGAAAGCCATCTCGGCAACCGCCACGCCGAGACCGCCATCACTGCAATCGTGACAGGCCCTGACCAAGCCCTTCACGGTGGCAGTACTGAGATTATCCATCAGGACTTTTGACCTCGGCGCGTCTACCTTAGGAACACTGTTCCCGACCAGGTCATGGGTCGCCAGGTAAGCAGAACCACCTAATTCGTTCCAGGTCTCCCCTACCATGTATATCAGATCGCCGACCTGCTTCAGGTCCATCGACACGGCGCGATTGGCATCTGCCATGACACCGATCGCCGAAATCAGCAACGTGTGCGGGATGGTGATTACGTTGCCCTCATACTCGAACTCGTTGTTGAGGCTGTCTTTCCCAGAGATAAAAGGGGTCCCATAGACGAGGGCCATGTCGTGGCATGCCTGGGTTGCCCGGACCAGGGCACCGAGCATCTCCGGTCGGCGGGTATCACCCCAGCAGAAGTTATCAAGCAGGGCTACCCTGTCCAAGTCCCCCCCGACGGCAATAATCTGCCGCAGGGCTTCATCAATGGCCGAAGCCGCCATCCAGTAGGGGTCAATCTCACCATACTTCGGATTGATACCATTGGAGACGATGACGCTCCGATCCGAGTCCAGCACCGGTCGAATGATGGCAGCATCACCGGGGCCATCACAGTCTTTACCAACCAGCGGCTTGAGAACACTGCCCCCCTGAACCTCGTGGTCATACTGGCGGATTACCCACTCTTTACTGCAGACATTCCAGGTAGCGAGAACCTTCATCAGGTCTCTTCCGAGGTCGTCGGGTGAAGCGAAATCAGGCTCGGTATGTTGTGATGGTTGCCAGACCGCCTCCAAATTCATCTGGGGTATTCCCTCGTGGAGAAACTCCATGCTCAGGTCGCCCACCAGCTCCCCGTGATAAAAGAGCCTGAGCCGATGGTCGTCGGTAAACTCACCGATGACAGCCGCTTCAACATTTTCACTATCGAAAAGTCTCATTATTCCATCAATACAATCAGGGGGAACTGCGATAAGCATCCTCTCCTGGGACTCGGAGACCCATATTTCTGAGTAGGTCAACCCGGCGTATTTCAGCGGCACCTTCTCCAGGTCGACCCGTACCCCGGTATCAGCGGCCATTTCACCGACCGCCGAGGAAAGACCACCACCGCCACAGTCGGTTATACGACGGTACAGACCTTTGTCTCTGGCTTGAAGCAGAACGTCTATGACCTTTTTTTCGACTATCGGGTTACCAATCTGGACAGAGGTAAAAGACAGGGTGCTCGATTCCTCGGTGAGTTGCTCCGATGCAAAGGTCACACCGTGTATCCCGTCACGCCCGGTCCGACCGCCAACGACCACCACCAGGTCACCCGCCTGCTGCTGGCCTCTCCGGGAAAGCTCACTTGGCATCAGCCCCAGCGTCCCACAGTAGACAAGGGGATTAGCCAAGTAGCGCTCATCGAAAAGTACCGCTCCATTAAGAGTGGGTATGCCTAGCCGGTTGCCGTAGTCGGCTACTCCAGCACGGACTCCTTTGAAGATACGCCTCGGGTGCAGGACACCCTTAGGAAGTTTTTCATGAGGCAAGTCCGGCGGAGCAAAACAGAAAACATCTGTATTCAATATCGGCTTGGAACCTAGGCCGGTGCCAAGCGGATCACGCACCACCCCACCGATTCCCGTAGCGGCTCCACCGTAAGGCTCCACCGCCGACGGGTGGTTATGCGTCTCTACCTTAAAACAGAGCGCCCATTTCTCATCAAATTCAATGACACCGGCATTATCCATGAAAACGGAAAGACACCAGGGCTTGTTAAGCTCGGCAGTTGCTTTGGCAATCGTGTTTTTAAGCAGGTTGTCTATCTTTACCCAGAGTCCTTCCCATTGAACTACCTGACCAATCTTGGCGAGAGAACTCTCTAACAAGTTATCAATGCCTGCTCCAGAGAAAGATACCTTGCCTTTGAAGGTCTTGTGAACGCAGTGCTCCGACCACGTCTGGAACAATGTCTCAAGTTCAACATCAGTAGGGTTTCTGCCCTGCTCACGGAAGTAGTCGATGATTGCCTTCAATTCAGGCTCCGAGAAGCTGAAGTCTCTACGCACCTCGGCAAGTCCGGAGCCATCCGTATCAATAATATTATAATGGTTCAACCGGAAATGGTACTGCGGATGCTCCGAAAACGGGATTGTATCCGGGCCAACGATGTGCTCAACGATGGGGTTCACCAGCAGCTTGCCACATATGCTGTCCAGCTGCCCGTTATCGAGATCTCCCTCAATCAGGTAGCGTTTTGCCGTTTTGACCGCCCGGACGTTGTCAATCCCGAGGTCGCGGACGGCCTTCATTACTGTCCCCTCAACCGGGTCCATAACACCGGGATTGTAGGTCACTTCGACCACACGACGATTGGAAGAAGAATCGGCATCGGCAGGAATTGCAGAATCAGAGCGGTAGTCCTGAATCACCGGGTCGGCGAGGAGACCACGACATATCAGGTCGAGCTTATCAGAGGAGAGTTCGGCATCCAGCCAGTATATATCAATAACACGGACATCTGAGACTGTTTCTATACCGAGGTCCCGGATGTCCTTCACCAGGCCCGCTCCCCGGGCATCAGGCAGATGATTCTTGAGTCGGACTTCGACTCGGTGCATTAATCAGTCGTCCTATATCAGCCGCCCTAATCATATCAAAAAATGAACCAAACGCCAAGCGATTTTCGGGAGAAAACCGACTAATTTTCGGGGGATTTTTCAGGGTACTGATGTACGTGAATTAACAGCCATTCCACTGGCTGACGCTGAACGAATTCTTCTTGAATATGTTTCAGTATCTCCCTTTGTCCTGGGAATGGAACCTTGAGCATCGCCTCTTCAAAAGTAAACCACCCGAACTCGCTGTGCTCTTCGTTAATGGTAACCGCAGCATTGCCCGAGACACACGCCACAAAAACCGGGGCAATCCATATTGAGTCCTTATCTAATCCGTAGAACTGCTCACAGATATCAGCCGAGTAGAGTTTCTCCGGTGTAAGCCCAGTTTCTTCCTTTATTTCCCTCAAGACCGCCTGCCATGCCTTCTCGCCCTCTTCTATCTTACCGCCAACGCCAGCCCATGCTCCCTCAACAGTTTTCTTCCGTTTTAAAAGGAGCACACCATAGCCATCATTGCTTTCTTGAGGAGAAATGCCGAGACACTATTACATCTAATTACTAGCTCTTGATCCATGTCCATGCATAATCCCAAGATATTCGGAGTCTGAGGTTACCTATGTCTTCTGAAGATAGACGAATGTATTTAAGAGGAGAGTAGTTCTGTGACGATGTCGTTTATCTCTCGTCCGTCGGCCTTGCCTTTGAACTCGGCAATGAGCCGGGGCATGACCTTGCCTTTGTCACGTGGTCCTTCAGCCCCTACCTCAGCAATAATCTTCTTGGCTGCAGTAATAAGCTCATCGCGGCCGGCCTGCTGGGGCAGGTACTCCTGGATGATGGCCAATTCCGCTTCTTCTTTAGCGACCAGGTCCTGGCGGTTACCCTGCTTGAAGGCGTCGATGCTCTCCTGACGCTGCCGTGCCTCTTTAGCAATCACGCCAATGACATCGGCCTCTTCAAGATTATCACGCTTGGCGATTTCCGCATTCTTGATGGCAGACATCACCAGACGCAAAACATCACGCTTCGTGGTATCGCCAGCCTTCATCGCCTGCTTGAGGTCGCTGGCCAATTTTTCCTTAAGTGATGCTTCCACTTTGTCCTACCAGTTCTGCTACCGTTTTCTCTGCGCCCGGGCGCTCTTACGCCTCTTGGCAGCTGCTTTTCGCTTACGCTTGACGCTGGGCTTCTCGAAGTACTCCCGGTGGCGTACCTCCGATAGAATACCGTCCTGCTGTACCTTTCTGGTGAAGCGTTTCAGCAGACTCTCGAAGCTCTCATTGTCACCCGAAACTACATTGGCCACCCGTCATCGACCTCCTTTATCGTGGCATTTTACGGCTATCAGCCCGTCCGCTTGCCTTCGCTGAAGCTTTAGCGCAAGCAGGCCGCACGAGGCTTCGGCAGGCGGGCCATTGGCCAACAGCCGCCCCCACAAACAAACATTTTAGTTAGCTCAGGGTACTCATGTCAAGAACCGGGGCAATAGTGGTCTCTTCATCATGCAGGTAATGGCACTAGCCACCCACCCGCCCCAATATTGCCCGAGCAGCGACAACACCCGAGACCGACGCCTGAATCAGACCGCGGCTAACACCAGCACCGTCGCCAGCGGCAAACATATTACCCACCTCAGTTTCCAGACCAGGGGTGAGCTGGAGACGCCCAGAATAGAACTTGACTTCCACCCCATAGAGCAGGGTATGGGGTGAAGCCACCCCCGGAATCAGCCTTTCCATTGCCCCGACCATTTCAATGATGCCCGTGAGGTGACGGTAAGGCAGGACGAAACTAAGGTCGCCAGGGGTAGCGCTCGTTAGCGTAGGGTGCACCAGACCCTCATCAATCCGAGTCGGAGTGGAACGCTGTCCCTGCATCAGGTCGCCGAGTCGCTGCACCAGCACCCCACCACTCAGGATATTGGCCAGCCTCGCCAGGTACTTCCCGTAGGCAATCGGTTCATGAAAAGGCTCGGTGAAGGCAGTACTCGTCAGGAGGGCAAAATTGGTATTACCACTCTTGCGCTCTGCATAACTGTGCCCGTTAACCGTAATTACCGGGTCAGCCCCACCAGTAGACTCGAGAATAACCTCTCCCTCAGGGCACATGCAGAA
>SMTZ1_10005241_pt1 | contig 19826 bp, 17 predicted proteins | sample DeeMarSWOR136_30_FD_25667 | JGI IMG/M metagenome (IMG submission 25667)
TTATATCTAACCGATATATTTGACTCATTTTCATGCATTGTGGTGGCCTAAGGGGCCATGAATGTTTGGGTAGTGTTAAATCGACCAATTTTCGTGTATTGTGACGCTAGTCATAACAGAAAGGGGGCCATTATGAATCCCGAAATCAATAAATTCAAGGTTGGGACTTTCGAATGTATGGCCGTCAGCGATGGCACCCTTACATACAGTCCGCCCACATTTCCACCGCCTGCTGCTCTTCTTTTCGCCAACTCGCCAAGAGAAGAACTTGATCAGACGCTTCATGAACACAATATACAGCCAGAGAAGTGGACAGAGTGGACAAGTCCTTACATCTGTCTGCTTGTGAACACAGGTGAAGCCCAGGTGCTGGTAGATACAGGTGCGGGTACTCTTTTCCCAAGTACAGGAAGACTTCTTCAGAAACTGAAGGCCGAAGGGATTGCCCCTGAGGATATTCAAATCGTCATCCTCACACATTGTCACCCAGACCATATTGGTGGAATCACCTCTGAGGAGGGCCAGTTGACTTTCCCGAACGCCCGTTACGTTATGTGGAAAGACGAATGGGATTTCTGGACCTCAAAAGAGGCGGAAATGGAACTTGACGAACACGTTCGAGAAGTTCTTCTGAGTGTGGCGCGCAAGAACCTTCCACCGATTCAGGATCGGTTGGACCTCATTGAGAGTGAACGGGAAATATCGCCAGGCATCCAGGCTATCGCGGCACCCGGGCACACGCCAGGGCACATGGCTCTTGCCATTTCTTCAAAGGGGGAGCAGCTGCTCTGCATCTCCGACACGGTGCTCCATCCCATCCATCTAGAGCAGCCAGAATGGTGCGCGGTGGTTGATTTTGCTCCTGATCAGGTCGCGGCTACCAGGCGTCGTATTCTCAACCGGGCCGCGACCGAGAATGCACTAGTACTTGCCTTTCACTTCCCCTTCCCGGGCTTAGGACACATCCTCCAGAAGGGGGAAGGATGGCAGTGGAAGCCGGTTGCGACCATGGTTTAGTTAAAGGGAGCCGTGGTTTCTGAAATCAACTTGTTGGAAAGGAGCCTCGCGAAGCGATTTATTTAACACGAAAATAGCTTTAGTACTAAGCCAATCTAGACTTTATTAGGCTATATTTATCCTCATATCTAACCGATATATTTGACTCATTTTCATGCATTGTGGTGGCCTAAGGGGCCATGAATGTTTGGGTATTGTTGAATCGACCAATTTTTGATGTTACAAATGCTAATCGTAATATAATGAAGTCCATCACAGTGATTTTGAGCTACCTGTTGCATATCAGAGATTTGCTTACTCTTGTGATTTTCTCAATATCTGACATGTTTCACGATATTTGGCCTTGTGACAGGATACCCCAACATTATATTGCTCTCCAAAACTGACACAAAGTATCATCATATATTGCTCTCCAAAACTGACACAAAGTATCATCATAAACCTTAGGAAGGTGGTCCTATGGCTGAAAAAGTCGCCAGAAAACTCAGGGCTATTATGAGGGCTGATTCTATGGAGGGAAATTTATGCTATCGTCTATCGAACTAAAAGAGAAAGTGAAAGCTATGGGTGCAGACTTGGTAGGTGTGGCAGACGCTCAGTCACCTTTACTCTATGAGCACGATGAAAAACCGGAGAAGCTTCTGCCGGGGGCACGTTCACTGATCAGCGTTGCTGTCGCCTTGAACAGATCTGCTGTATGCTCCGGCAACCTTCGCTTGAACCGCTATGATACGATGTGTGTTTATGAACGCCTTAATCATATATGCATGGAGACTATCCGAACACTTGCCGGCGCGGGTGCTAAAGCTATCAGCGTATCTCCTTATTTCCCGGTAGACATGGGTCCTGAGTCAAAGGGCATGAAAGGTGATATTAATCATAAAACAGTTGCCGCTGTTGCAGGTTTGGGCGGTATTGGATTGAGCAAATTGTTGGTTACTCCTGAATTCGGCCCGTTTGTACGTTTAGGAACGATTGTTACTGACGCATCCTTGGATGTTGACCAACCTCTGGATGAAACCCCCTGCAAACAGTGTGAATCATGTCTAAATGCCTGCCCTGCAAGGGCTATCCAACAAAATAGTGCGCTTGATTATGGTGCCTGCGCTTCCTATACTTTAAGTAACGCGCTACCCGGAATCATCGGAGTTGCAAGAAAGCTGATAGGCGCTGATGAAAAGGCGGTCAAAGACGCCATTTACAGCCCTCATTTTTGGGAAATTTGGCAGGCGACCACTTCAAGCTCCATTTACAGTTGTTCTGAATGTATGGCATCCTGTCCAATTGGTTCAGCTTGAATGTATTTACATTTGAAAATGAGTTCCGAACTTGCAATTCTCGTGCGCACCTTTCGATCTGATCGGACATGAACCCTGAGGCGGAGGTTATGACTTATTTGGAATTTGTCGAAAAAGGTGTGGGGGCTGAGGTTTTTTCCCACAGGTTTTCACTTTCAATTTTGTAAGTATGCCAAAAGACTAGCCTATCGCATTTTCTTTCCTTCATAACATATTGATATAACTATAAAAAGTACTGGACTGTTGATTTATAGTGTGCTAAGTTTTGCCCAAAGTTTATCTTATTTGTTGGTATGGATGGGTTGCAGTTATGGCGAAGTACAAGCACTACGATTACTCTCAAAGTGTGATGATCCCTGTGAGTCTAGAGGATCAACTGATGCCGGGTACTCTGGAGTTTGCGATTCATACTCTGGTGGAAACCCGGATGGATACTTCTATCTTTGACGATAGGTACAAAAATGATGAGACGGGCCGAGAGGCATATGATCCAAAGATTTTGCTGAAGGTTGTGCTTCTAGGTTACTCACGGGGATTGCTATCTTCACGGCAGATAGAGCGTGCATGCAAAGAGAATGTGACGTTTATGGCGATGGCGTGCGGGCAACAACCTGATCACAGTACGATTGCGGCATTTGTCTCTTCGATGAAGGCGGAGATCGTGCCTCTTTTTAGGGATGTGCTGTTGGTTTGTGAAGAGGAGGGGTTGCTTGGGGGGAGTTTTTTTGCGCTGGATGGGTGTAGACTTCCATCCAATGCTTCCAAGGAGTTGAGTGGGACGATCCATGAGCTAAGGAGAAAGAAGGACAATCTTGAGAAGAAGGTGAAGCAATTGGTTGAAGAGCAAGAGCGGAGGGATAAGGGGGATGATGAGGATGAAGGGGGAGGAGGCCCTTCGGGAGGAGGAGACCGGAGAAGGCAGATTGAAAGATTACAGAAGAGAGCGGATCGTCTTGATAGATGGCTGAAGGAGAATGGGGCAAAGATTGGGAGACAGGGTAGAGAGATTAAGAGTAATGTTACGGACAATGAGTCAGCGTTGATGGTTACATCACACGGGGTGGTGCAAGGATATAATGGACAGGCTCTGGTAGATAGGAAGAAGCAAGTTATAGTTCACGCGGAAGCCTTTGGAGAGAGGCAAGATCATCATCTGATACCGCCGGTTGTGGATGGTGCGAAAGAGAACATGGAGGCGATTGGTTGTGGGAAAGACTATTTTGCTGAGAAGACCTTCACGGCAGATAGTAATTATCACGATCCGACGAACTTAAAGAAGTGCGATCCTTTTACAAAAGGAGAATAGCACGTTTGCTCATGCTACCCCTATCCCCATAAATTCTGCTCGTTTAGCATGAAAAGTGTGTAAACTTTTACCACTTAGTAGAAATTATTAGCATAATTGAGATAATATTTTGCTATACATTTTGGGTCGACCCTCATGAATTAGGTATAAGGACTTGAAATATATTGAGATATTATATCAATTACACTTTGGCCTATTCCTTGCAACATAAAATGTCGTGTCGACAATGAACTTCTTTCATTTCATTGTTGCCATCAAGTAGATTTTTGCCTCTGTTGAACCGAGGATTGGGCGAAATCTAAAGTTCAACGGCAAGGACAATAAGGGCGGCTGGTATGGGGCCATACCCTCCTATCAGTCGTCCTTTTTTTGTCCTGCGAAGGCCAAAAGCCGTCAGCAGAACTGGTGAAGAAACGAGGTGGAGGATTCTTGAAACTTTCTAACTGTAAAACTACAACTTAAAGAGAGGAGGTATACATAAAAAGATACTAACGCTTTTATTTCGAGTTTTATTGGTTTTTAGTTCGGGGGGCTTTGTTGGGAAGTTATCAGAGCCACATCAATGAATGGCCGTTTGAAGAAATAAAAGGAGTGAAACGATGAAAAGAGCTATTTTCATTTTAGGTGTTTTTGTCCTTTCATTTGGAATTGCAGCAACAGCGCAATCGACAATCTTATATGAAAACCTTTTGGATGCCGACGCAGGCTACGGATGGTTCAGTAATAGCGGGTCCCAGCAAATTGCTGAACCTTTTACTTTGGCCATAGGTGCAAATATAACAGATGTGACTTGGTATGGATTTTTTAGTGGCGAACAGACTACTTCTTCGGCATTCGACATTCTTTTTTTCGATGATATATCTGGATCGCCCAGTTCAACTGACTTCTATCAAACGACAACTGCCACCCTCGAAGGTTCTAGCACAGGTCAGACAAATCCCTATGGGCACACAATTTACGAATGGTCCACTACCCTCAGCCCAAATGCAACCATTCCAGATAGCGACAACTACTGGATCTCCATCCGTTCTGTAATAACAACCGAGTATATCTGGTCAGTTGCATCTTCCAACCTAGATGGAACTGTTGTATATCGAATGTCTGATACCGGGTCTTGGTCTAATGCTACTGGGCGGAGTGGTGATGCACAAGCAATGACACTAGAAGGTACTCCGCTTAATCCTGTACCCGAACCAGCTACCATGCTTCTTCTCGGCACTGGTTTAGCAGGTGTGGCAGCTTTCAGGAGGGGGTTCAGGAAGAACAAGAAAGATCAATAGCACTTGGATTCGAGGGCTGCGCAACTTCAAGACCACAAAATTAACCATTGAGGGCTTGCCTCAATGGTTAAACGCAAAAACGGGAGTTAGCGTGGCGCCTGAAACGGCCTCTCGGGTGTTCGTGACTCCACGGCACTTCGGGGGAGGCCATAACCTTCCTTTAGTAGCGCTTAAAGTGATCAGCCAACGATTTCAACCTTTCCATGCCTAGATTCAAGTGGACGAGAAAAGGAAATGAAAGTGAATTGTACTTCATGTGGGCATGAAATTAACCTGGACCACAAAGTCTTCCATGACTACGTTGGTCCGGTTAAATGCTTCTGTTGCGGAGCCATGATGGAAGTCAATGTGACAGGGGGTTTTCTGTACTCTATAAACCCGTTGAGCATCCTGGAGTATCCGACTACCGATAGCTTTAGAGAAGCTCGCTGATGTATTTCACACTGAACATCTTCGCCTTGATGCTGCTTTTCTTTGCCTATGTCTTCTTGAACTGCGCAGGTGTCTTTTATTGCGTCACGCTGAAGTAATCTGAAAGCATGGGAAGCTCCCACAGCAAACGGTGATAGAAATGACGGAAAGACTCCGCTTACCCTTTGACAGGCGCTCCGGTACGGACAGGCGCAGAGTGTATGATCTTGAATATTTTCTGAAAGGAGGTACCGAAAGGAGGATCAGAAAGGAACGCAGATCCGGAAATGAGCGTAGAAAAGATTGGGTAATGATATCAGAGTGGTCTAGTCTCTGGCCTGGATTTCTGGACGTCAAGGAGTTCCTAGAGTAGCAGACAATAGTCAGCTATTGTGCTCTCTGTTTTTCTTATTTTCAGTTGCCAAAGAGCAAAGACAGGCTCATCACGGTCCTGCTTTTTTCATTTTGAAAACAGGGCCAACAGAGTCAAGTGGCCCGAATAAAAAGGTTTTAGCTCTCCCACTCTGGAAAGCAGACAAAAAGTGTCGACTGCTAACAGTTTTTGTAGAGGCTGTAGAGCCTTCTTTAAATCCTAGACTGGGAAAACTGAGGCTAACTCTTCAGACTCTTCATTAGTATCTGATCTCAAGATGAGTGGCAATATTCTTGCGGGAAACTACTCCGTATACTACAATAAACGTGTCAAAAGAAATGGAAGGAGGCATTTTGTGATGAAGAAAGGAAGACTTCGATGGTTGGGACCTGGTGTGACGGTTTTTGTCACTATGGTTCTTGTTTTTGGGGCAGGAACTGCAACTGCCGCTGGAATAAAGAAGCATATTACCCTTGCGCCTTCTGCCTTCACCCCAGAAAACAACGACGTTTATTACTCACTCGTCCAGACAGAGAGTGCTTGCTATTTAGAAAGCGAAATCGGGGAGGAAACCGCTTGCTTTTTTGCTCCGATAACTTTCCAAAAAGGAGCCTTGTTTTTAAGAAAGGCATGGATTTATTTGTCAGAAAACCCTGATCCCGTGAGTGCAGCTCCGTCGGTGCAAGTGCAAATTGTCAAGGTAGATCTGTCGGAAGGAACGACAGAAATTATAGCCGAAGATGACATGTTCACGTTAGATGGCTATACTGGAGTACAGGAATTCGAGTTAGACACAATCTCTCAAAACGAGGTGATTAAGGACAAATTTGCTTATCAAATAAAGATCTGTGTAAATGACGGTGTCCGAATACATGGCGTCAAAGTTAGAATGAAGAAATAGGTGATTTCATACTGACTTAAGCGGTTTCAGCGATGAGGCAGGGTCGAATGATCCTGCCTTATTTCCTCAAAAACGCTGTACCGTGTTTATGGCTCTTCTTGCCCTAGGGCAACGCTTAGACCTGGTAATCCAACGTTCTTGAGCCCGGCCCGACCACTTACGATAATCGAAACTAAGCGGTGGTCCTGGCAACTCAAATGTTTTGTGGCTTTTGACCTACGGCAATCTGACGGATAGTCCTGATTTAAGAAGCTCCAACGAGCCGGTTTTCCTTGACACTGAACCCAGTTTAACTATTCTGAAGGTGTTGTTTTTTCCACTCTTTAACCTCTATTCAAGAGGTCTCCCATGGAAAAACCTCTGAAAATGTGTAAGCCTTGCTCCTGACAGAACGGCTTCCGTTCTGTCGGGAGATGCTCAAGCCCATGCTGAAAAAGCCAAACCCATCGAAAGGTGGGGACGGAAAGCCACGGGTCTTGGTGGTTCTTGTTGACCCAGTACCAGGATTGTTGGCTTCCATCAGATGTTCAACCAACTCTAGTCAAGGCAAAACCGGATATTGAAAGACAGCCGAGCTGCCGAGTGTGACATCGTTAAAGTCACAGCAGGCGAAGTTCGGCTTTTTGTTTGGGCTAGGATTTGAGGAAAGGAGGGAAACAATGAAAAGGCTTATGACAGTCATTCTTTTTATAGGCCTCTTGGGTTTTCTTCCACAGCCAGCTTTGGCCGCTTCTCCCCAACAATATGATACCATAGTGCTGGGAAAGGAAGATCCAGGGCAAGACATAAAGGCTGTTCAGGAGGCTGTTGATCAAGGAGGTTCAATCCTGCTTAAGGGAGCCTTCGATTTCGGGGACAAAGGCAATGTCATTATCACAAAAAATGTCAAGATCTATGGTGAGGAAGGCAAAGAGGGAACCCACTTAACGAAAATCCTCGGAGGTTTTCAGCCCTTCTTGAGTGCCCGTCCGGAAGAATTGCCTCTGGAGGCGCCGGGCCCGGAGGTGACCATCCGGCAAATTCTTTTTGATGGTGCTCTTATGTCCGCTGTATGTCTGACTATACCAGTGGTGCGACCATCGCCGGGAACAAGATCACTAATCTTCGACCGATGTTAAGTCAGGCACCCATATTCGGGCAAACAGGCTTGAGCCGGCAGCTGGGGATTCTCATCAGCGGGATTCAAATGCGGCCTGGAGAAAAGCCAAAACACTTGCCGTGGGCTGTCAGCGGGGTGTTGACGATTTCAGATAACGAATTTGATCTCACCAGTGAAATACCGGAAAAAACGATGTCAAGGGCTATCTTCGTCTTCGGCGCGACAGGAGCAAGTTTAAGAATCCTGGGCAATAGAATTATATAATGTTCACATGTTTCAATTGAAACTTTGGATAATTACAGAGATAAAAACGGAAATGGTTTGGTCATCATCAAGGATAACAAAATCGTGACGGCCTCTGTGGGTTTACCGTACCCCACCCCCAGCACTCCGAACGGCATCATAGTCGGATGGTTTTTTGACCCTACAGTGGCCAGTGATCCAGCGCGAAGGAGCAAGATCGTCATTGCTGACAATCAAATCGAAACCCGAGGGGAAACTTCAAGTGCAATTACGGTCATGTCAGATGGGGTGGTCATTGCATCAAACGATATTCGCTTAAAGGGTGGACCAAAATCGCAGGCCATCGTGCAACTGAGTTCTGAGGCAGTAATAGCGAATAACAAGATCGAGGGATCGGGGTTGTGCGGTGTCATGGTCACCTCGTTCAAGGCGTTTAAAGGGAGCCAAAACACTTTGGTAGGCAACGATTTCACACAATTTCAGCCTACGGCGGCTAATGTTATGCTGCAAAGCCCTAATAACGTAGTCATGGGTAAGTGCGGCAAAGTAATGGATAAAATCCAAGGCAACCAGCTCTTTGAATAAAGCAGAAGTAAAGAAAAGTTGAGGCAGGGCCATTAGGGCCCTGCTTTTTCTTTAGGCGGAGCATATGTTGTCTATTCTTCGAGATGATCCGAAACTTATGATTTGGTCTGCTAATCGCTCGTTTTTATACCCGGCCTGACCTACGATAAGAAGTCATTGTCCAACCAGATCAAAACGGTCTTCGGATACCTGCTAGATGAAATTTCAGCTTCTACATTCTTAAGAGAGGGCATGCCCGACGGAAAGAACCAAGCCGGTAACCCCGCATAAGCATGCCCAGATGTCAGCTCTGACTATCTTCTCTTCTCCAATTTCTTCCCATTGTCTGTACCCAGAAGCCGCTTCAAAAAGGTGCGATTTCGTCTATCGAGAAATTGCACTTTTTTAGCCATCCTCGCCGACTATTATAGTTGGATTCCCCTAAACAGCTGAAATTCATAAACAAATCTGAGGCATCCTCGGATGGCATCCTTCTCGCTTTCTGGTGGAGTTACTCGATTCCTTCCGTACCGGCATCTAGCTTGCCCTTTGTCATAGATATTGGCAGATCTCAAGTCTCTATCGGCGGGCATTGAAAAATACAAAATTGACAGGATTGACTTCCTAGAAGGAGAAGCTTATAATTCATAGTAGGAAACACGAGCTAGTCCTCTAATGAATCCGCAGGCAGAAGGAACAGCCGTTTTCAGTCATACCTCTAGGTTTACTCCCTGAGAATTTTTAAAACCATCGGGAATTCTTTTTTTTGGCTCTATCCGTATAGGATAATAAGACTGCCCCGTCCTTCAGGGCTGGGGCTATGGAGATAAAGTTATGGGCGAAACAAGGGAACTATACACCCTCAAGGAGGGTAAAATGAGCTTGAAGGAGTACATTATCCGCGCCACCGGCAGGCACCGTTTTGAAGTGAAAAATGTTGATGAAATCCTATACGAAGGGGAATCCTATCAGTACGCGAAATCCCTCTACGAGGAGCTCTGCCGGGAGTGATCCAGCAGCAAACATCTTGGCTCTTGTCTCGCCCATAGAATCCAAAGTAAACTCAGGGTCGATCCGTAAAATCTCTGCGGCTGCGGCCACAATTACAACTATAAGAGCAGCAGCTATTGCCGCCCAACGCCATCGTCTCAACCTGTCCTCTCCTATGATCTTGCCCACTGCTTCATGCTCTGTGAGAACACGATAAATCCGCACCGGTTTCTCAATATTCTTTACTGCTTGCTTACCTGTATACTTATAGCCAAGGGGGAGCTTCTTGCCGATCTGGTCAAAGGTTGTGCCGGAGATACAGACGCCGCCCGGCTCAGCCAATCCCTCTATGCGCGCAGCCACATTGACCCCGTCACCATAAATCCGTTCCCCTTCTTGAATCACATCTCCCAGGTTGATTCCAATTCGGAACACCAACCTGCGATTTTCAGGGAGGTCTGCGTTTTTCTCCTTTAACTTGTTTTGAATCTCCACGGCAGCTTCCACCGCGTCCACCACGTTTGCAAATTCGGCAAGGATGTTATCGCCAGGCGAGTCTACAACCCTTCCTCGAAATTCGCTAATGAGGGACGCCATAGCCGCCCGATAGGTTTCCAAGGTACGGACGGTTGCTAGCTCGTCCTCCCCCATGAGACGGCTGTAGCCCTCAACATCAGCGCTCAAAATAGCGCTCAACTTGCGTTTGGCGCGACCCTCCATCACAGACTCATCTCTCCAAATACAAAAACCTCAAAAGGGAAGTGGAAATCGATTGGAGGCTTTGTTGGCTCCACCTTCTGGCAAATTCTCGCATAACTCACTCCAGAAGGATAGGGTTATGCTGTTGGTTGATCTGGAGACAGTGGTAGGTAAAACTCAATATCAGGATAGTGCTTTTCGTCGGATTTATCATTTGCCAAAGCACTTCCCTGGCGTTGGGTTCACCTACTCTCTATGTACTTGATTCTTTTCTTCATCAGACAAGCCCAAGCTCTAGGTGGTTTTGAACTATTAGAGTCGAAATGGCTTGCACTGAGCATAAGGATTTCAAAATATGGCTCCACTGCGACTGTTATATCATATGCTGAATGCCGGGGGGGACCAGCAAGAGGCCCTGGGCCACGAGGGGGTTCATCAGCGCTTCCGATGATGCTCAGCCACAGCCCGCCTTCTTCTAAGTAATGTGAGACTTTTTCTGCGAACTGTTCACGCTTCTGGGAATCGAGAAGATGCCAACACCCTCGATCGAATATGAAGCCAAAAGGAGCACCGGGCACTTCATGCTCCAGGAAAATAATCGATAGAAATGTGCATTTTGCATTACTTTTGGAAGCATTCTCTTTGGCCTTTTGCAGTGCAGTCTCGGAAACATCCACACCCGTTACCAGGAAACCTTGTTGTGCCAGCCAAATAGAATTATGACCGCTCCCACACCCGATGTCTAGAGCTCTGCAACTCTTGATCGGCGTCTTGGTCACTGCATCGATGAGGTTAAAATCCGGTCTTCCCAAATCCCAAGGTGTTGTTTTTGCTCTGTAGTGCGCTTCGAATTGTTCTTGCTTGATCTTATCTTGATTTTGCTCGGCCATGGGTATCCCTCCTCATATACGATTTGTAGCACCAAGCATTGATCGATTCAAGGCTTCCCAAATGAAGCTCCCCGCAGCAAGCTGCGGGGTATCAGAGCGGAATTGCGCCGCGAAGCCAACCCGCCCCTTCGCTCTTCGAGCTACGGCGCGGTTCACCTCGCCATTCATCCCTGTAGCCCCGCAGAAGCGGGATTTCCGCTTCGCTCCAACAAGCTACAGGGTTTTCTGGCGAAGGCGAATAAATCCGAATCAGGGTCAATGCCTAATCAAATCGAAAGGTATGTATGAGAATTGCAAGGTCAAATCTCGGTTTTTACAATTTTAGATAAGTAGCCCAACGTAACCATTTGGGAAATCTATAGCCCGGCTCTCTATAGCTGACATCTGGTAGTCGAAGCTCTTCGGGGCTTTTCTCAGACGAGGATATGGCAAGTATTGTGGTACTTGAGGCGGGAGGTAACTAACACAACATGCAGCGCCCTCCCCTTCTCAATTCAGGCCCGCCTCGCGCAGAGCACTTATAATATGCTCCAAGTGGTTGGGATCTTTATATGGATTAAGTCTGCGCATATTTTCCAAAGTGAAGTTAGGATTTAACCTAAACACTTCCTTTAAGTGTTTTTTAGCAAGATCCTCATGGCCAAGCCTTATGTAACATGCAGTAAGGCCAATATGCCCTATTATAAAGCGCCTTTCACTCAAACCACGCCGTTTTAAAAGCATGTGGTAGTGCTTCCAAGCTTCAATGGCTTCTTTGTATCGTTCACTCATATAGTAAGCATTGCCCAAATTTAGCAGGTTCCAGTCGGGGTAATAAGGACTTAGACGTATGGCTTTATGAAACATTTTGATGGCCCCGTTGAAATCTCCTGAAAAAAGCATCGTGTGAGCTAATGTACTGTAGCTATATGCATTATTCGGATCAAGATCAATAGCTTTAGCACCCTCCAAGAGAGCCTTATCATATTCTTTCTCAAACAATCGGACATAACCAAGCAATGAGCGTGCTTCCGCGTTCGAATCATCCATAGCCACAGCCTTTTCGGCCAATGTTACCGCCTGTTTGAAATGCTCTGTAGCGGACTCCCCTGTTCCAAATCCTGCATCCATCACGTGCGTCCAACCCAATGCAATCCAAGCCAAAACATATTCTGGGTCCAACTTGGTAGCCCGTATGGCGAGTTTTCTTGCTTTGGCATTATCCTCCCTTGTGAAACGTCTAAAGTGACCTACGGCTTGGACTACATAAGCCCACGCCTCCAAATTTCTTGTTGTTCGGTAGGCGCGGGCTCTTTCCCCTTCCGTCAACTCCACTTGGAGCGCAATTACGATTTCTTGGGTTATTTCGTCCTGCAAATTAAAGAAATCTTCCATTGAACGATCGTAACGCTCTGCCCAGAGATGATGCCCTGTCGTGGCATCAATAAGCTGAGCAGTAATACGTACTCTTTCACCCGCTTTCTGAACACTACCTTCCAAAATATAACGCACACCCAAATTCCGGCCAACTTCTTGAATCTTGACTGACTTCCCTTTGTATACAAACGTCGAGTTGCGAGAAATGACGAACATTTCCGATATCTTTGAAAGGCAGGCAATAATGTTTTCAGTGATCCCATCAGCTATGTACTCTTGCCCAGAATCGCCGCTCATATTGGTGAAAGGGAGCACTGCAATTGAAGGCTTATCAGGTAAAGGAAGCTCCTGGCTCGTCTCTACATCAGAAACGCCGCCCTCCGTCTTTACACGATATACCCGAACCGGTTTTTTGATATTCTTGACTGCCTGTTCGCCAACATATTCGAATTCCAACCCTGTTTTGCCTTCAACCTGGTCAAAGGCCGTTCCCGAGAGACAAATACCTCCCCCATCAGCCAATCCTTCTAACCTCGCCGCGATATTAACCCCATCTCCATAGAGGGTGTCACCTTCCTGAATCACATCCCCAAGATTTATCCCGATCCGAAACTCCATCCTCCGTTTTTCAGGCAATTCATCATTTTTCGCCTTGAGTTCCTTTTGTATCTCTACCCCGCATCGAACAGCATCCACTACACTGGCAAACTCAGCAAGTATATTGTCCCCCTTTGCATCCACCACACGGCCATGATGTCCCTGGATAAGATTCGTCACTGCTTCACGATATGCGGTGATGGTTCGAACTGTGGCCTCATCATCATCTTCCATGAGGCGACTGTATCCTGCTACATCTGCGCTGAGAATTGCGGCCAGCTTCCTTTTGGTTCTCTCGGCGCCCATAGAAACACCTCTTCAGGATAAGAAACTAGAACAAAAGTCCCTGAGGGTATAAGAATCCCTTGGGGGCTTCTTTTGCATCACCTTCCGGGAATGTCTCTCCATGGTTCCCTCCAGAAGGTTGAGATTATGTTTTTGTGTGACTGAACAACGAAATGAATGGTGTTCATAGGATAGGGGATTTTGAACTGGATGTCCATATCTTGTATGTGGCTGATTTGGCTGGAAATTGCACAATGCTATGATTCTTGAGTTGCCCCATCATCAAGCTTAGTGCTTCAATTCGCAAATACGGTCACATGTTTTCCTAAGACCATACGAGCGATTCGCTCACTCCATTCGGCCCGAGCCGTTCGGCCCCGAGCGAATCGACTTGAGCCATTCCACCTCGAGCTCATGGCCGAGAGGCTCATGGCCGAGGGCAGCACTAAGTCCTGAGGGAATAAATTCGTTAGCGAATTTATGAATTGTAGGACTTAGGTTCGGTAATCGCTCGTTGGGGGGCTTTTAACATGCAGGTATTTGGCAAGTAGTTCGTAATTCTTGGGTGCAGGAAGCTACCACAACACGTAGCAGCTCGTCACAGCTCACTTCAATCCCGACTTGCGCAGGGTGTCAATTGCCAGTTTTGTATCGGCTTGATTCTTATAAGGGAGTGTGTTCGCAAAATACTCTAGGGAAAACTTGGGATCTATCCTGAGGACTTCTGCGGCTTCCGCACGGGCCTCCTCCTCTCGGCCTCCCATAATAAAACTGCTAGCTAGGGCAATATGGGCCATGAGATCGTCAGGGTTGCGTTGGAGCGCCTTCTGTACAGTTGTAATCGCCTTCTCACACTGCCCCGTAAAGCAATAGGCGTCGCCTAGGCTGAATAAGTACCAGTTCGGAGGCATCGGGTTGAGACGTGTCGCCTTCTTAAATAACCCAATCGCTTCTTCCCGCCTGCCCACATAGTGAAGAGTCATAGCCAAATGCGCATGGGCGTCAGCCCCATTAGGACTAAGAGCGACGGCCCTTTCCCCCTCGGCAATGGCCTCCTCATACTGCCGTTTCATAAGGTAAGTCTCATCCAAGTCGACGGCCTTTTGCGCAAGTTCAGATGCCCGCTCCATAGACTTTCCGGGGGACCCACTCGAGCCAAACCACACGTCCATCTGGTGGGTCCAGCCCAGCATCGTATAGGCTACTGCGTTCTCCGGGTCCAACATCCGCCGGGCCGCAGTATTATCATCTTTGTTGAAGCGAAAAAAATATGAATTGCCCTCCAGGACTTTCATAAAAGATTCGAGGTTGCCGCCTCTGTCGTACACACGAGCTTGTTCCCCCTCCGTCAGCTTCACTCTCAGTGCAGTCAGGATCTTCATCGTGATCTCATCTTGTAGGGCAAATATGTCTTTTAGATCCCGGTCGTAACGCTCTGACCACAGGTGCCCACCCGTAGCGGCATCAACCAACTGGGCCGTAATCCGCACCCGATCTCCTGCTTTGCGGACGCTGCCCTCCAGCACATACCGCACGCCAAGTTCCTCACCCACCTGCTGGACCTTTACCGGCTTGCCTTTGTAGGCAAACGTCGAGTTACGGGCAATCACAAACATGTTGTAAACCCTGGAAAGGGCCGTAATAATCTCCTCAGTTAAACCGTCACTAAAATATTCCTGCTCAGGATCGCCGCTGATGTTTGCAAAGGGTAAAACAGCGACAGAAGATTCCTTAGGTAATTGAAGTTCCCTTTTCTCCTTGCCAGCAATTGTAACTCTTGGCTCCATCAATACGTGATAGGCCCCCACCGGTTTGGCGATGTTCTTGACCGTCTGCTCGCCCAAATACTCATACCCTAGAGGCAGCTTGCTCTCGATTTGATCGAAAGCGGTCTTGGAAATACAGATACCCCCAGGGGCCGCTAAACCCTCCAGCCTGGCCGCAATGTTCACTCCGTCTCCATAAATCCGTTCTCCTTCCTCGATAACATCTCCAAGGTTAATTCCAATGCGGAACTCCATTCTGCGGTTCTCCGGTAACTCTGTGTTGCGGGCCTGGAACTCTTTCTGCACAGCCACAGCACACTGTACGGCATCCACCACACTGGTAAACTCGGCAAGCAGGTTATCCCCAGGAGAATCTATCACGCGGCCCCGGTGCTGCATGATCAGTGTGGACATGACTTCTCTGTAAGTCTCTAGGGTTTTTACAGTGGCACTCTCATCTTCTGCCATCAGGCGACTGTAACCTGCCACATCTGCGCTGAGAATAGCCGTTAGCTTGCGCCTAAACTTTTCCTCAGCCATGGGATCACCTCCCAAATTCAAAAACCCCCAATAGGGTATAATGGTCCCTTGGAGGCTTCACTTTCAAAACCTTCGGGTGGCTTGCTTTCATTGCCATCTCCGGAAGGTTAGGGTTGGGCTGAAAGTTTACCGGAAGACTGAATTGTTTCGAGATAAAATTAAGGATAAACCATTTTGGGAAAATGTCCAGATATTTTATCTGGCTGATATAGAAGCTGAATTAAGATTTGAGTTGGTAAACACGCGCCAGAGGAACCGGTTCGGACTTTCCACTACGATAAAAATCCTATTGCAGGGGAGGCAAATCTGTCCCCCTCAAAAAAACAGGCACCTTCAGCCTTTTCTTGAAGTTGGAAGTCACTACCGGCTCTTCGGCCGCTCCAGTGCTAGTATTATCTGTAAGCTCTACTTCGAAATAGCGTGCTTTCTAGTGTATAGGCGCCCCTCCTGATCCGTCCCCGGCAGGAAGGGAGCGCCCCCAGATCAAGAGGCTCCTGAACTAATTGACACACAAGGCGGCAATACCCTATACTTCACCCCACAGAATGCGCGTTCTTGCTATCACCATATAAAGGGAAAAAGATAGAATCCTAGCTTTTTTCACGGAGGAGAAAACAATGGAAAATGAATGGTCTTACAAGAGCCTCAGGGTTAAGGAGGGACTTAAACCAGGCAGCAAGCATTTCCAGTATTTCTTTGTTGTTTCAGAAGGAGGGCAAAAGAAATGCAACTACTGTGTCTGGATTGAAGATGAGGCCCTGTCACGCTTTAGCGCCTCAAAGAATTTCAAGACGATTCTTGATTCTCACCGAGGGGATTGGAACAAGTGGGTCAAGGAGAAGATTGACCAGAAGGATTTCAGAAACATGGTCCTGTTGTTTGATAAAGAAGGTCACAAAGAAATGGACCTCGACAAAATGGATAAGAAACTGAGCATGGAATAGTGGTGGGCGGCATGCTACTCAAATGGAGAATACTGCTTGGCACAATGACGAATCGTATTCTACGCAAAGTGGCGATACTTGTAAAAACCGAGATTTGACCTTGCAATCACCATGCGAACCCTTCGATCTGACCCGGCATTTGCCCTAGCACTGGGCTTATGAATTATTTGGAAGTCATAAGTTGCCGTCTCGCTGCCTGCTCAACAGAGTTTGGATCGGTAACCGTTCGTTCTTGGGGTGCGTCTTTCCCATTGACACACAAGCCCAAATCGCCTATCCTCCCTCCTACTGGAAGCGAGTTCTTATCACCTCACCTCACCGTAAAGAACCCCGTAGCATCGCTGAGGCAATAGAGGAAGGGTTCTTCGCCGCTCTGCAGATATCAAAAATAAGAAGGGAGAAAAATCATGCGGGAAGGCTGCGTACCCTGGCCAGAAGAATTTGTCAAGCTTTACAAACAAAAAGGCGATAGGCCGATCGTACAGCGATAGCTTATCAGGGCAAAGAGACTACTTACCTCCAGATGGATGAATATAATAGCTAAGATCTCTTCTGAGAAACGGGAATGAAAGGGGAAACGATTATGATTGAAGAGATACAGCCCAGTTTTTTTCGAGTGGAAGTTCCGTTACCAAACAGCCCGCTTAAATTTATCAATTCTTATGTGATTCGATCTTCAGACAGGAATCTGATTATCGATACCGGATTAAATCGAAAAGAATGTTCAGATGCCATGCACTCCGGATTACAGCAACTCGACATCGATCTTGCAAAGACGGATTTTTTCATCACTCATTTACACGCCGATCATTTCGGACTGTTGTCGAAACTCGTCACAGGTACCAGCCAAATATTCTTTAACAGACCTGAAACTGAATTGATCGAAGCCTCTGGCTGGTGGGAACTCATGATTGCCTATGCGGCGAAAAATGGCTTTCCTGAAAACGAACTGCGTGAGGCGATTCAATCACATCCAGGCCGTGAATTCGGCTCCGAGTGGATACCCGAAATGAATATTTTACAGGACGGTGATAAAATTATTGCCGGGAATTATTGCTTTGAGTGTGTTTCCACGCCAGGACATAGCATGGGACACATGTGTTTGTATGAACCGAAAAAAAAGATCCTTGTGGCAGGAGATCATATTTTGATCGATATTACGCCCAATATTCAATGCTGGTCAGACGAGCAAAATCCGCTTCAAGATTATCTGGCAAGTCTGGATAAAGTGAATGATATGGAGATCGACTTAGTTTTACCGGGTCACCGAAGGCTCATCACGGATCACAAGACGAGAATCACCGAGTTGAAAGAACACCATGAAAGACGGCTCAGAGAGGTCCAGTCGATCCTTGGAAACGATCCGCGAACCGCTTTTCAGGTGGCATCTCGAATGACGTGGGATCTTGACTGTGATTCCTGGGAGGAATTCCCGCGGGCACAGAAATGGTTTGCCACCGGTGAAGCGATTGCACACTTGCGTTACCTACAGAGAAAAGGATTTATCGTTAGAAAGGATGAGGGGAGAATGACTGCGTTCACACATACGACATCTCTGAAACAACCCAACCTTTTACTTGCATCCTGGAAGACAGTTCAATGTGTGACTGTCCGATACCAATACCGGCCGTGGGTAAGCGCCCTTGAGGCATTTTTGTTGATTTTCTCCATTAAATAACATAAAATCAATATATTAAGGAATACGGAGCTCAATGACAAAAGTCTACATCAAAAACGGACTAATGCAGGACCGATCTTTTTCCTTCAAAAAGAAAACTCTACTGATAGGAAGAAGTTCAACCAGTGACATTCAAATAAATGATTCTTTTGTATCCCGAAAACATGCCAGGATACTTAAGCTAAAAGATAGATTCTTCATTGAAGACCTGGGAAGTAAGAATGGCACTTGGATCAATGGCAATGCTATCGACAGCGGCAAAAAAATTGAAATCCAGGAGGGTATTCCCATCAGGATCGGTGACTCCCTGATCAGTTTGGATAAAGGCCCCATGGGTTCCTTGCCCAATAAATACTTGACCGGTATTTCTAGCCAAGCAGCTGCCAAAAGTAAAAGCCCCACGTTTAAAGACCGACGGATCCGGAGTAGGGAAAACGTCGAGTTGATCTATAACGTGTGCCTAAACTTGATGCAATCATTAGAAGTAAAGGAGATTTGTGAAAATGTCCTGGATTCCCTCTTTTACTGTATGAGACGGATCGATAGTGCGCATATTCTGCTGGCTGAAGAGGGCACCCAGCAACCCAGAGAGACCGCAGTCCGTTGGAGAAAGGCCGCAGGAACTGCCAAACCAGAGTACAGCAGAACTATCGTGAAGCGAGTATTGAATGAAGGTGAAGCCATCATGATGCCGGACACTAGCCTGGAAGATGGGCATAGTCTTTCCGACAGCATTGAAAGCATGGGGGTGAAATCCCTAATGTGTGTCCCTTTGATCAGCAAATTGGGAACAAGGGGCGTGATCTACGTTCAATCTGTTCGTACAGCACACGGATTCCGAAAAGATGATCTATTCCTCCTTACCGGCTTAAGCACACCTGCGGCTTTAGCCATCGAGAACGCGTTGCTTCACTCCGAACGCAAGCAAGCGGAGGAAGCGCTGAAAAAGGCTAGATTGGAGGAACTATCCATCACTGATGGGCTTACTGGATTGTACAATTACAGGTATCTCATGCAGTCTCTTGAGTCAGAGTATAAGCGAGCTCTCCGCTACAAACACAACCTGACCCTATTGATGATCGATATCGATTACTTCAAAGTGCTGAATGACACTTATGGACATCAGTGTGGAGATTACGTTATAAGAAAAATAGCAAGGATCCTTAAGAGAAATGTTCGAGGCACGGATGTGGTTGCCCGTTATGGTGGGGACGAAATAGCTGTCATCTTGGTTGAAACCGACAAAAGTAGCTCGCTCGAGGTGGCAGAAAAGCTGAGAGACAAGATAGCAGAAACCGCTTTTACCTGGCGAGGGAAATCGGTGGATGTTGAGATCAGCATCGGCCTAGCTACAGCACCATCGACCGGCATTGAAAACTCCGAGGGTTTATTGAACGCAGCTGACCGGGCCTTGTATCGAGCCAAAACGGGGGGGAAGAATGCCGTGATTGCCTTCAAGCCTAAGCAGAAGAAGAAATAACTTTTCCTGGGGCTGTCTTCAAGCAGGGTTATGGCAAGTTATTAAGGAGAGCAAAATATTGTTTACATTTCTAGGGGTCAGGGGGCTTTTCTTACGTTCCGAGGCTCCC
>SMTZ1_10003780_pt1 | contig 19824 bp, 16 predicted proteins | sample DeeMarSWOR136_30_FD_25667 | JGI IMG/M metagenome (IMG submission 25667)
ATTAATTTCACGATTCAAACAGGATTCCCTCTTTGGGCAATGCTTCTCTTAGCCTCTTTACAATTATTAATAGGAATCATAATTCTCTACTTTAAAGCATTGAAGAATTATGTTTCAGCTAGAATTCCTATTAAAGAAAAAAATGCTCCCTTAATAAGTTAAATCTAGTATTGTTGCTATTATTTTCATAGCCTTAAATAGTTTGATAGGATATTAAGATACAAGTTTTAGTATACATTATTTAATAGAGTTGTTTATTTTTTAAATTTGATTTAATACGATTGAATGAATTTTATTATTTTTCTTGAACCAGGATTAAGCGCAAATTCTTCAATTGTTGGGGGAATTTCAGAACTAATCTGATTTCATTTAAATCATATCCTGAATTATAACTTGAATTAATATTTCGTTATGTAACCTTACTAATGTGTTAAACATTTTAACCCTAATTGTTTTCCCCTCTTTTGTAAAGCTCTGAATTTCAATGGATGGTAATTTTTCTCCTTTTGTTAATCGCTCATACACATCTTCAAGTATAGGAAGATAATTGGTTGGGAAATTGATAAATTCTAGAAACTTTTTTCCAATTAACTCGTCCTTTTTATAATTAAATAATTTTTCAGTTGCGTAATTACATTCTATTATTCTTCCTTTAAAATCGAGAAAAATAACTGAATATGGCGATGCTTCTAATAAATAACGAAACTTCTGTTCTGTATCTATTAAATCAATTTTTTTTCTTAATAATTCTTTTTCTAAATCCTTCTGGAAATCTTCTGTCTTTAAAATCCGATATGGAATCTTAAATCTTTTTAATAATTCCTCTATAACACTAAGTTTTGCCAAATCATTTGTAGAAAGTTCAATTACGGGGGTAGGTTCAGGAATTTCGATAATAGTGAAAAGTATTGCTAATCTTTCATTATGATAAAAATTTTTTGAAAAAACTTCAATCCATTTTAGCTCGCCTGATTTTAATAGAATTCGACATTTATACCTTGTCGTGTTGTATTTCTTCTCTTTTAGCTTATGCTCAATCTTTCTTTCAACTAAAAGTAAATCATTAGGATGTATTACTTTCATCCAGAAGTCTTTTTCTTGAATTTCGTCAAAAGAATATTCAAAGCATTTTAGGACTGTGTTATTTGCATATATGATTCTACCATCTTGAAGAACTCCAATTCCTAATAATGAATTTTCAATAAATTCTTTTTCAGAAAATATATTCTTACATATATCTTTATAACTTATTGCCATTTCCTAACACAATATTTGAATTATTTTTTTAAAATGAGACTTTTTTATATTAGAAAATTATTATTTTAACTATTTTAAAATATCTTTTTTAAAGACAAAATTCATGTACTATTATGTCTAATTTAAAAAATATATATAAAATCTGTAAGTTTTCAGAAACGACCGTTGAGTAGAAGAATAGTTAAAAAGTTCTGTTAGACATTTCAGACAAGCTATCAAAAATTATAAAGGAAAATTGATAAAGTCCAACCAGGGCTTTATAAATATATTCAGCACCCCCAAAATTTAGATATAGTTATATTTTCTTTTCCATTCTACTTATATGCACCTTTTTTTGATGATACATGATTCTTCTTAATTTTTTTAATAAAAATAGTGCTCAATGCCACTATAACATAACTTATACCAGCAAATAAAAAACTGAACTTTAATAACGCACATAATGATGCCATAAATGAATTTATTGCGGAAACTGATGTAGGTGTACGAAACATTATTAGTAAATTAGTGTTTTCAATAATATCTAATATCCCTGTTAAAAAAGGAATTAATATAAAATATAACCCTATAGATTGGATTTTCCCCTCGGTTCTCCTTAGTATTAATATTATTAATCCAAGAGATAAAGTAACATAGCCAACAATGTATAAAAAGTCCCAACATATAGCTAAAAATTGCTTAAAAATTCCTTCAGCTCCCCATGTTAAAAGTATTACTTGCACTTTATCAGGAGTCCAAGCAAATTCATAACCAATAATCCCATAGGTTGGAACAGTAGCTTCGATAGGCGCAAAGATGAGTATATAGACTAATAAAACTATCACAAAACTTATTATAGTTATTATAATTACATTTTTATCTTTTGGAGTATCTTTAAATCTATTTAAAAACATAAATTATTCCTATCAAGGTTATAATTAATTTATGAATATATTTTGGTAATAATTGCATTTAAAATATTTTAAAATACATTCTTATTGCATATTACTATCCAATACTATGCATTAAAAAAAACTTTACTTGCAATAGGTTGATATGAGCCATCCTTTATAGAAAAGAATTATCATTACTTACAAATTTATTTAAGTACTACTAATTTTTTACAAATATTTATATACAACTATGACAAAATCATGAATGAATAGAATTTAAATTAGAAAAATTAGAGATATAATGGGAGTTGAACTATACTTTTAATATTAATCAACCCGAAAAGATCAACTAAATTTTTAATATTTATAATATTTGGCCTATTCATTTTATCTGGTATTTTTTTAATGAACACTGCTTTTTGTATATTAAATACTAAATCGTTATATGAGAATAATTTAATTCCAGAAAATATTAATTATTCAGAAATCAAAATTTATGATGAAGAATCTATAACCGCAGCTTATGACAGATGTAAAATTGATTTGCAACCGATTGAAGACTCATTGAATCTTGACCAAATTAAAGCTAACCTAACTATTGGTTCTCCTATTACAGTACTACATAATTTTTCTAATCGTGATGAATCAATAATTTCTAGTTTGGATATATTAGCACTAGATAATAATATAAACTTTCCAATTATAGACCCAAATACGCGATTTTTAACCAAAGCTGAAGATAATCTTACTATTTATGATTTAGAATCAATTATTCCTCCAGATAATAGGACTCGTATTACTCCGACAATATCCTATCCTTGGAGTACTATTTGTAAACTATATATAATCGCTGCGGATGATAATATCTCTATAGCGTCTGGAGTAATAATTGACGAGTTTCATATATTAACTGCAGGGCATTGTGTATATATACATGAGCATGGTGGTTTTATAAAAGTTGTAAAGGTTATTCCAGCGATGGATAATAGTTATGATCCCTATGGATATGCATGGGTAACTGATGTTCGTTTATATAGTGAATGGATAGAGCATCAAAGTCTAGAACATGATTGGGCGGTTCTAACTCTTGATCGAAATATTGGATCTTATACAGGATGGATGGAAATTATGACTGCTGATTCTTCAAATTCAATTTATACTGATATAATGAATGTAGCAGGTTATCCAGGTGATTTAAACAATGGAAATAGCATGTATTGGGATTCAGATAATGGAGCTGGTGCTACTGAGTATTTACATTTTTATTGGGCAGATACTGAACAAGGTATGAGCGGTAGCCCTATATGGAGGAATGTTAGTGATATTCCATATATACTTTCTGTTCATACCAGTGGTGGTAATCCTAATTTTGGAACTCGCCTAAATCAAGAAAAATATGAAAGTATCATTACATGGTTGGGTGAAGATGCGTCAAATCCGCCTATAGATAAACCAGATATGGAAGATAGGGGTTCAAGTTATTCTGGTTATAATACTGATACAGTTATTGCTGGAAAAACTTATTTTTCTGTTTGGAGTGATGTTCGAAATATAGGGACAACTTCAACGGGTTCTTTTACAATTACTTATTATGCTTCGACTGATACCATTATATCATCAACTGATTATTTCTTAGGAAGTGATTCTTTATCATCAATCGAGTCTTTTAATTATGCCAATTCAAGTTGGTCTGGAACATTTCCTGCTAATATTCTTGATGGAAATTATTATATTGGTTGGATTATTGACCCTTCTGACAGTGTTGATGAGTTTAATGAAAGTAATAATATTGCGTATCTACGTAACCCAATTACAGTAGGTATTGCCGAGGAATGGTATCGTACATGGGGAAATATCAATGATGATTATGGAAGAGGAATAGCGATTGATTCGTATGATAATATTTATATAATTGGAGATATAGATACTGGAGATTATTGGAGAACTCGTGATATATTTCTTACAAAATCTAATACTCTAGGAGTAGAACAATGGAATAGAAAATATGATTATGGTATGACAAGTTATCCTGATTATGGATATGGAATTGCAATTGATTCATCTAATTATATTTACACACTCGGAAGCTCAAGGGAACCATTCTCTGCATCCCCTTTTTCTGGATATTATTCTATAATTCTTAACAAATATAATATCTTTGGAGAATTACAGGTCGGTTCGATCGCATCTGTGTCAAGTTCATTCCAAAAGGCATATGGCATAGCAATTGATTCTTCTGATAATATATATATTGTGGGAGAAAAATATAGTTACCAAACAAGTAGTTATGACATATTAATCACTAAATACAACAATACTTTAAGCAGAAAGTGGTCTAAAACATGCTGAAATATAATAGCTCAGGTACTCAGATATGGGGTATAACATGGGGGGGAAATGAAGATGATTACGGAAAAGGAATAGCTGTTGATTCTTTAGACAATGTTTATATTGTAGGGGAAACAGCAAGTTTCGGTGAGGGAAAACGCGATATGTATCTTCTGAAACTTAATAGTTCAGGTGGTTGGATATGGGGTTTTACATGGGGCGGAATTGAAGATGATTGGGGAAATGGAATTTTTATCGATTCTTTTGATAACATTTATCTCGTAGGGGAAACAAGTAGTTTTGGGGAAGGAGAATTTGATATATGTCTTTTGAAATGTGATAGCTCGGGTACCCTGTTATGGGATGATATGTGGGGTAATACTGATTATGATTCTGGATTTGGAGTATCAGTAGATTCTTCCAACAATATTTATGTAGTAGGATGTACAAAAAGCTATGGAGCAGGAAATCTTGATATAATTCTAATAAAATATAGTGTTGCTTCAGATAGTAGAGCCATTACTGTCATAAGTCCCACAGGTTCCAGTTTATGGGAAACTGGTAATTCTTACTCGATTGAATGGGCTTGGACAGGCAGTATTTCAAATGTTAAAATTGAACTTTTTAAAAGTGATTCACCTGAAAGGGTTATTATTGCATCCACAGTTAATGATGGAATCTATGAATGGATTGTTCCTACCGATCTTGCTGATTCTACTCAATATCATATAAAAATTAGTGATACTTCAAATCCTTCCATATTTGATGATAGTGACGATTTTAAGATTTTTACACCTAAGACTATTATCATTACCAGTCCCACAAGTTCCAGTTTATGGGAAATTGGTAGTTCTTACTTGATTGAATGGGCCTGGACAGGCAGTATTTCAAATGTTAAAATTGAGCTTTTTAAAAGTGATTCACTTGAGAGGGTTATTGTTGCATCCACAATTAATGATGGAATCTATGAATGGATGGTTCCCCTCGATCTTGCTGATTCTGCTCAATATAAAATAAAGGTTAGCGATACTTTAGATCCTTCTATATTCGATGAGAATGAAGAGTTTGAGATTTATAAACCTTTTCTAACAATAATGTCTCCTGATAGCCTAAGTGAATGGGATACAGGTGCTTCTTACTACATCTACTGGATTTCAAGGGGCAGTATTGATAATGTGAAAATTGAGCTTTATAAAGAGGGAGGATTTGTAATGGAGATCTCTGTGAGTACGTCTAATGATGGTGAATACTACTGGACGATACCATTGACACTTGAAGATTCTACCCAATATCAGATAAAAATTAGCGCTGTTTCGAATCCTTCCATATTCAATGAGAGTGATAAATTCGAGATATACACACCTTTTCTAACTGTTACCTCTCCTAATAACTCCTGTAATTGGGAAAGAGGTACTTCATACTACATCTATTGGACTTCAAGGGGCAGTATTGATAATGTGAAAATTGAGCTTTATATAGAAGGAGGATTTGTAATGGAGATCTCTGTGAGTACGTCTAATGATGGTGAATACTACTGGATGATACCCTTAACACTTGAAGATTCTACCCAATATCAGATAAAAATTAGCGCTGTTTCGAATCCTTCCATATTTGATGAGAGTGATTACTTCGAGATATATCTTCCTTATATAATTGTGTTATCTCCCGATAGCTCTTGTCATTGTGAAACAGGTGATTCTTACTACATCTATTGGGTTTCCAGGGGTAGTATTGATAATGTGAAAATTGAACTATACGAAAATGATGTATTTGTAATGGAGATCTCTGCGAGTACGCCAAACGATGATGAATTTTACTGGACGATACCATTGACACTTGAAGATTCTACCCAGTATCAGATAAAAATTAGTAATGCTTCAGATCCGTCCATATTCGATGATAGCGATTATTTTGAGATTTATACTCCTTTTCTAATTGTTACATCTCCTGAGAGCTTAAGCGAATGGGAAATAGGTGCTTCTTACTACATCTATTGGACTTCCAGGGGTAGTATTGATACTGTAAAAATTGAACTTTTTAAAAGTGGTTCGCTTGAGAGGATTATTGTTTCATCTACAGCTAACGATGGATCTTATGAATGGACGGTACCCAATAATCTTGCTGATTCTACCCAGTATCAGATAAGAATTATTGATGTTTCGGAACCTTCCATATTCAACGAAAGCGACTATTTTGAGATTTATACTCCTTTTCTAACTATAATATCTCCTGATAGTTTGAGTGAATGGGAAACAGGTGCCTCTTACTCCATCTATTGGACTTTCAGGGGTAGTTTTGCAAATGTAAAAATTGAGCTTTATAAAGAAGGTGGATTTGAAATGGAAATTTCTGGGAATACGCCTAACGATGGTGAATACTACTGGACAATCCCATTGACACTTGTAGATTCTACCCAGTATCAGATAAAAATTAGTGATGCTTCAGATCCTTCCTTATTCGATGATAGTTATAATTTTGAAATTTATACCCCTAAAACCATTACTATCACCAATCCCTCTAGTTCCAGTTCATGGGCGACCGGAAGTTCTTACTTGATTGAATGGTTTTGGACAGGAAGTATTTTAAATGTAAAAATTGAACTTTTTAAAAGTGGTTCACTTGAGAGAGTTATTGTTGCATCAGCAGCTAATGATGGATCTTATGAATGGATGGTTCCCACCGATCTGGCTGATTCTACTCAATATCAGATAAAAATTAATGATGCTTTAGATCCTTCCATATTCGATGATAGTGTTGAATTCGAGATTTTTACTCCTTTTCTAACCGTAATATCTCCTGATAGCTCCTGTCATTGGGAAGCAAGTGTTTCTTACTCCATCTATTGGACTTCAAAGGGGGATATAGATACTGTAAAAATTGAACTTTATAAAGAGGGTGGATTTGAAATGGAAATCTCTGAAAGTACGCCGAACGATGGTGAGTTTTACTGGACGATTCCCTCAGAGCTAGCCGATTCCACTAAGTATCAGATAAAAATTATTGATGTTTCAGATCCTTCTATATTTGATGATAGTGGTGAATTCGAGATAAATACTCCTAAGACTATAACTATCATTAGTCCCATGGATTCTAGCTCCTGGAAGACAGGCACTTCTTATTACATCTATTGGACCTCAACAGGTAGTATTTCCCAAGTAAAAATTGAGCTTTATAAAGACAGTGTATTTGAAATGGAGATCTCTGCGAGTACACCTAACGATGGCGAATATTACTGGCTTATACCCTCAGGGCTATTTGATTCTGTTTTATACCAGATAAGAGTTAACGATGTATCGGATCCTTCTATATTTGATAATAGTGACTCTTTTGAGATAGATAGCAATCTTGAAGAACCTATTATTCCTGGTTATGAAGTAATGATATTATTTGTCTCTATAATTGCAGTGTCTATTGTTCTTATTAAAAACCGATTAAGATGCATTTTTAAGTTTTTTTATAAATAGATGATTTCGTTATAAATTCAAAAGTTAGCAAATTAATGAATAATAAAGATTAAAAGTGGTTTATAACGAATGTTGCATCTTTGAATGTGGAGTCCAAAAAAAGAGACTGTTAATAGGATTTTGATTAATATTTGGCAATTGATGAATGAGAAATATAGGAATATTATAGGGAAGAACTTTGAATCTTTATATTGTCCTTTCTGTAGCATTTCTGTTGAAAGTTTAGAATTAGATAAAGGACTCATTATATGCAGTAATTGTGGAGAATAATGTACAGAAAATGAGTTAATGAAATTCTAGTACAATTTAGCGAGATTTCGAATTGTATATTTGAAATGATTATTTAAAGAATATTCCTTGTTTCATACAAAATTTGATTACATTTCTAAATTTTTGAATTTTCAGTTATTATATGAAATTATTAGTCTATTTTTTTGGTGAAATACATAATTAAAAGCAAAAAATAATCCTTCAGAACACATAGAAAGAAGGTTAATAATTCCTTTTTACAAGGTTATAACTTTTTTACCAAAAAGTATAATAAATATAAAATTGAATTAATATATGTAATATTTAACAGCTTAAAAGGTGAAATTAATGACTAAGCATAAAAAAGGATTATTTTTATTATGTTTTTTTCTCATTATTATAGGCATTCAACCCTTTTATATTAATAAAAATGCTCAATTTAATAACTATTCTTTAAAATATCCAAGAAGCGCAGAACAATGGTTACCCCCGATTAAAATCGGTCAATTTAACGATGGTGGAACCGCTTATGATGTTTATATTTTGGGTAATTATGCATATGTAGCGGATGGAAACGACGGTCTTGAGATAATTGATATAAGCGATCCATCCGCTCCGATAGAAATCGGTCAATTTGACGTGGGGTACAGCAGCTATCATAATCTTTTTATATTGGATAACTATGCGTATGTTGGAGATGGTTATGATCTTGAGATTATTGATATAAGTAATCCAAGCATTCCAAAAGAGTTTATTCGATTTTACTGTCATGGCCCTGTACATGATGTTTATGTTTCAGGTAATTACGCATATGTTGCACGCAATTATATGGGTCTTGAAATTATTGATATAAGTAATCTAAGCTTTCCAATAGCAGTAAGTCAATTTGACGATGGTGGTTGTTCAGAAGGTGTCTATATCTCTGGTAATTATGCATATGTTGCGGATAGTAGTGATGGTCTAGAGATTTTTGACATCTCAGAACCATCCAACCCTTCAAAAGTAGGACAATTTTACGATTTTGGATCTGCTACAGATGTCTATATTTCCGGCAAATATGCCTATGTTGCGGATAGTAGTGATGGTTTGGAAATTATCGACATCTCAAAACCCTCCACCCCATCGAAAGTAGGACAATACAAAGATGGTGGATATGCTGTAGGTGTCTATGTTTCAGGCAATTATGCCTATGTTGCAGATAGTGGTGATGGTTTGGAAATTATTGATATTTCAGATCCGAGTACACCAACGGAATTGGGGCAATTTAATGATGGTGGATTTGCTTACAACGTCTATGGTTCGGATCTATATGCATATGTTGCAGATGAATATGGTGGTCTTGAGATAATTGACATTGGAAAAGATACTGATAGCGATGCAATGTCAGATGGTTGGGAAATTCTATATAATCTGAATCCGAATAATGCATCGGATGCCTATGAAGATCCTGATTCTGATGGGTTAGAAAATTATGAAGAATATAATCACCAAACGAATCCTCGTAATCCCGATACTGATGGCGATGAATTGATTGATTATGAAGAAGTTTATATACATAATACAGATCCAAACAATCCTGATACTGATAGCGATGAATTGACTGATTATGAAGAAGTTTATACACATAATACAGATCCAAACAATCCTGATACTGATGGTGATAAATTGACTGATTATGAAGAAATTTATATATATAATACAGATCCAAACAATCTTGATACTGATGAGGACACAATGTCAGATGGCTGGGAAATTCAAAATAACCTAAATCCAAATAATGCATCGGATGCTAATGAAGATCCTGATTCTGATGGGTTAGAAAATTACGAAGAATATAATTATCAAACGGATCCTAACAATCCCGATACTGATGACGACAAATTAACTGATTATGAAGAAATTTATACCTATAATACAGATCCAAACAATCCTGATACTGATGACGATGAATTGACTGATTATGAAGAAATTTATACATATAATACAGATCCAAAAAATTTTGATACTGATGACGACCTAATGTCAGATGGTTGGGAAATTCTATATAATCTAAATCCAAATAATGCATTGGATGCCTATGAAGATCCTGATTCTGACGGCTTAAAAAATCACGAAGAATATAATTATCAAACAGATCCCAACACTTCCGATACTGATGGTGATGAATTAACAGATTATGAAGAAGTTTATATACATAATACAGATCCAAACAAATATGATACTGATGGTGATATGATATCGGATGGTTGGGAAATTCTATGCGGATTAGATCCTAAAGATGGATCAGATGATATATGGTATGAGTATTCTAAATTATGGTCAAGTAATAAAATTAAAGGAACTTTTCAAACCAGTTATAATAATTCTTTTTATGTATATGGCTATCCAAAACAAGCTTTATTAAAAATAATCGTTTGGTATTGGATGGAAATCTATAACGATAATCCCAAGATCCGGATTACTATATTCGATTCAAATGGTTCCAAGGTTATTGATCAAACAATAACAATTTATTGTACATCTATTTGGCAATGTTACGAATACGGAAGAAAAATTTTACATATTGAAAGTCCTGGATTTTACACAATAAAGTTCTCGGCAACGAAAAGTAGGGATTATCATTTCACTATTCAACAGTCCAAATATTGGAGTAATAGTCTTTATCTTGTAGATTTTATGGCTAATGTCTCCAAAGGATCCGTCCCTTTATCCGTTCAATTTATTGATACATCGAAATCTTTTAGCGGAATAGCATCATGGGATTGGGATTTTGGTGATGGAACCTATTCAACTCAAAAGAATCCTGTTCATACTTATAGATATCCAGGAACATATAGAGTAATTTTAACTGTAACGGATAATAATGGTGAATCAAACTTCAAAATAATGGAAATTGATGTGAAGGAAGAATCTCCTTCAATAACAATAAATTCGCCTAATAATAATAGAGGTTTTGCGAATATAGCTCCTAATTTCAATCTTTCAGTAATTGATTATGATTCAATATGGTATACTCTAGATAATGGTGTCACAAATACAACATGTGGAACCTTGGGACAGATTGACCCAACTCTATGGAATGATTTAATTGATGGCACATACACTCTCAGATTTTATGCTAACAGTTCAGCTGGTTTTATTAGCACGGCTGCAATTTCAATTTATAAGGATACAACAAAACCAATTATTAATATAATTGAACCAACTTCTGGAAATGAATATACTATTATACCTTTATATGAGATTGTAGTTACAGAAGTTAACCTAGATTCTCTCTGGTATATGATGGATAATGGTATATTAAATATCCCAATTACTAACTATATTGGAATTATTGATGAAAATATTTGGAGTGCTTTACCCTATGGACCAGTTACTATTACTTTTTATGCTAATGACACAGTTGGAAATCTTGGTTTTTCTTCTGTTATTGTATATAAAAATCGTCCTAATATTACACCAAGTATTCCAGGATTCTACCCTATTCTAATATCAACTGTATTATTTATAGGGATAATAAGGTTGATTTGGAGACAAAAACACAGATGGTTATTTTTATATCATTTAATGCTGTAAAATAATTTAATGAGCAAATACTTTTTTTTTTTATCGTCTTATCTTTAAATTTATTATTATTAAAAAATCTTTAAATTTATAAATTAACAAAATTTAGAATCAAATTTTTGATATGAAAATGTTAAAATTACTAAATCGGGGCATCAATATTGATGACATATTAAGAGCAACCATTAAATAAAATTAAAAATCTCACTTTTTTATAATTCAATTAAGCGAGTTTTTGATTTTTACTAAAATGTGAAGATATATATTTAGAATTTTCTTATTTCTACTACAATCTAACTAATTAAATAATGAACTGACAAATACAAGTAAGGGGTAATCATATGAAAGATAAAGATATTAAGGAATTAAAAAGTAGAGGATTTAATTTAGACGAAATTTACCCAGATTCTGGTGAAAGAACCATCTTGAGTGAAAAAGCAACCATTCCAAAAAAAAAAATGGTAGTTGGAACAGTTACTGGCATTTTATCATTAATTAGAGCAATCTGGGCTGGAATTTCATTACTAACATTACTCAATTGGAGTCCAACTTCTGGGCTTTATCTAAAAGATTATGGTGGGGATCCAATTGTAACCACCTTGCTGCTCCTCGGTATCTTACACGTTGTTCTTGTTGGAATAGGGGCAGTAATAATATTTACTAAGAAGCCTGTTGGCGGAATTATCACCGCGATTGGTTTTATATTCGATGTGACTGGTGTATTTTTTGTTAAAACTATATCCATGTTTCCTGTGTTAATCTATGACATTGTATTAATAATATGTTCAATTCGTTTCTTTATAAAGGCAAGAAAGTAAGATTAATATAATAAAATTCAAGAGGAAACTCTTATGGGAAATAAATTTTGTTCTTACTACTAATTTTGACTTTCTCATTGAATATGCCCTGCTTTTATGTGTTAATCAAATTTAAATTAAATAAAAAATAAAGGTTATTGAATTTAATGGTTGAATTTCATTATAAACTCTTATTTTCTTCTGGAGTTATTGGGATTATTTCAATTTTTACTCCTGTACTATTTCATATTGCACCACATTCTGTTTATCAGTTTTGGGTCTGGGGTTTTATAATTAATTTTGGCATAAATTCAAGCGAAATAGGTTTTACATATAATTCCGAAGCGGAATTTTTGATTCCTGGATTACTTTTTCTAATTCCTGTTGTTTTAAGTTCTTTGTTATTTCTGAATACCTCCCTAAAAGCAAAAAGAACGCTAGAAAAATTTGTAAAGCTTTATATAATTGGAGGTATTTTGATGCTTATTTCACCCCTTTTACTTATGATAACCTGGCAAATCCTTTATCTTCTCGCGATGGATTTTCCAACTTTTTGGGGTGAAGACTACTACTGGCCAAGTATAGCAATTTTTTTACAATTAATAGCGGGAATAATAGCAACATTAGCAAGCATTATAATCCGTATTAAGATAAATGGTTAAATTGATCCTTTATTCAATAATTTTATTCTACATCGAAAGTATTGAAGACATAAATCTCCTATGTTTATCAGATAAATAAAGTAATCTTTTAATTTTTTTGTTATGTTGAATGTCTGTAAACGTTTCTATTTCTCCTTAGAGAGAATTTAAATATTTTTCATACTTTTGAGTAATAGCTCCTTTATAATAAGGCTTCCCACCTTCACTTTGTTGAAATCCGTTGAGTATTTTTAATTTCCAATTTTCAAAAGCCTTAGTTATTCTTCCTCCATATATAGCATTTTTCCCCGTAAGTTTTTTATAAATTTTAGCTTCTAAATCTAATGATTTTAGCTTTTTATTATGTGATTTCTGCTTATCTGCAAGTTTTTTAGTAATAGGTTTTTTAGCTATAGGTTTTTTGGTTTTAGACTTGTTAGGTGGAGCTTTTTTATGGACAGGCTTTTTAATGAGATTATTTAAGTATAATTCATATTTGTGAGTAATTTTTCCCTTATAATATGGAAAACCACCTGTTCTCTCCCGAAAATTTTTATGGATTCTCATTTTCCACTTTTGAAAATCTTTCGTTTCATTCTCCCTCCATATAGCATTTTTCGTAGTTATTTTCTCATAAGTTCCAACTTCTGATTTGAATATTGTAAGTTTTTTAGATGGTTTTAGTTTTTTTACTTTTTTAGGTGCTTGTGGTTTGAATTTATGTATAATTTCCATTATTTCATGACATCCAAAGATATTTCCTTTATTATCACTAAAATAAGGAAGGTTAAAACTATCTAAATAAATGGCAAAATTGAAGTAGTTAGTATGATCAATCTCAGGCCCCATATATTGAGCTGTTAAAACGATTACATTCTTGTCTTTGGAAATATTAATAATATTTCTTTTATATTCAGAGTATTGATAAAGAGAGATTTTTTCAAAATCAGTGATGGAAGATAATAATTTAATTTGAGCTTTAGATTTAATTTGAACGTCATATTCTTCATATCTTTTATTATTAATAAAAGCATTTAGAACAATTAAGGAGTATTCTTCTTCTGAATTAAGGGTTATCTCTAAGAGAGCTTTTATAAACTGTTTTATATGATCCCATTCAGACGCATAAGCGATTCCAATGATTTCTTTGGGTATACTTTCAGACATGGACTCTTAACCTAAAAAATAGAAATATTCTAAAAAATTATCAATAATAAGCTTTTCCTTTACTTATAAAAAATAAAATTAAAGTTTATTATATATTTGCATATACCGAAGAATTCTTCTTTAAATAGGTTTAAAAATATTTTTCAATCGATTGAATATACTGAAGTCAATTTTTTAGAATGCGGAAAAAAGGTGAATTCATACTTCATCATATTGTTTGAAGAAATAACTGCCTCTAAAATTAAAAATTAAAAAAATCAACAAAATTATTATTGAGAAAGAGAGATGATATTGGATGAATATTATAATAGATATACCATCTTCAAAAGATAATATAAGTTATTGAATTTTAAATAAAGGGGTGTTTAACTAAAAAGTAAAACTAATTTCATAATTTAGCAGTAAAATCGAAATTTATCACCCCCTCCCTTTATTTCATATTAATAATTCTATTATTAATAATCTACTTTAATGAATTTTTGTATTTTTGTAAAAAAAACTAGTAATTAATTTCATTAAATTCCAATTTAAATATCGAATTAAATATTTGATATGAATATTTAAAGAATATTCATCGTTTTGATGAGAAAAAAGAAATATTAATATCAGGAAAAAATCGAAGTATTAAGTTAAAAAATCTAGAATTAGACTTATTTTCGATTTAATTCATAAATATCATGAAATATCTGTTTTTCAAAGAGTTTTAATTGCTTTAATTTTCTATTCCATTGAATGAAGTGTCTCCATTCTATAATCAAGTATATTAATAGGTCCCCTTGTGATAATCCATTTAGTATATTAACATGAAACGGTGGTGGTGGATGATGAGGATCCATTATACTCAAAGCCCAGAGAATAAACCATATTAAACAGTAAAAGCTAATGATATTGACTATAATGAAGATAACTCTAATGATCTCCATGTTTTTAATAATCTCATAAAATAAAGCTGTACTGTTAAAAACTCTTATTAAAAAAATAATATATTTTGATAATATTTACACTTTTGGAAAAATAAAGATTTAAATAAAATTTTTTTTATAAAAATGTCAAACTTTTTTAAAAATAAAATTCGAAATTATGGTTTTAAACCGGAGGAATTCTTTAAGAAATACGGGATTTAGTTTTAAAATGTTTATTGATTTCGATCCAAATTGCAAAGTTTTTTATCATAATTTTTTTTTTGATGAAAATAAAATGGTGTTAAAAATAGCTTTAACACCCTCCATAAGCGATACTAATACTTCAATGAATGTTGCTTCTCCCAAAAAGAAATTCCTCAATTTGAAATATGAAAAATTTGATATTACAAAATATATGTATTTAACAGACTTAATTTAAAATTCAAGGAATAGGAAAAAAATAATAGATAGTAAGAGAATGAAAACCAATGAAAAAGAAATTGCCAGATTGGGCCAAAGAAGCAATATTAGATGATGTTAAATACATTACAAACTTATTAATAGAATTTGAGAACTATAATCTCTCAGCAAATGAAAGTAAAAGAGAAAATGTAGAAATTATTGAAAACCCAATACCTAAGAGTAGAAAAAAAGAATTAAAGCCATTAATTATTTGAAGAAATTATTGACCATAGCCTCATTAAATTTAAAAATTCAATAAATGCTATTTTGTTTATAACTACCTATATTATGTGTAAAAATTGTAATCTAAAATAGTTGTAATTTATTTTTATAAATAGATATTTTAGTGGTAATAAATAGCCGTTTACTATGAAAAATTATTTTTTTCTAGAAATGACTTACACTTAAGAGCCATTTATAGCTGATATTTTATGATCTAAAAGCTTATCATAGAGATTCAAATTTTCAAAGGTTCAGATTACTTGGCAAGGAATTTCGTTAATGTACCAATAAAAGCATAAGTTTAATCATTTTTTCTCAATGGCATTAATTCTCGCGGCCATTACAAAATCATTAAGATGGAATCCTTTAATTTTGTGTCTATGGAGTTCTGAGACTTTAGAAGAGATATCTATGCCCAAAGTAGTAAAAACAGAATTTAAAACGAGGGGTTTATTATATGGAATTAAATAGCTTTAGAAAATCAAAAAGAATTGTAATTAAAGGATGAAAAAATGGGTTTAAAACAAATGTTAGTTAACCAAGTAAGAAAACCTTGTGGTAAATTAGGAAGAATAATAGCAAGAGAAATGAATAGGGGACATGCAAAGTTAGCAAAATGGGGTTTATCTAATATAACAATAGAATCAAATTACACTATTCTAGATATTGGATGTGGCGGTGGAGGTAATATAAAGCGTTTCGCTGAAATTGCAAAAGATGGTAAAATCTATGGAATTGATTATTCAGAAACAGCTGTTGATATAAGTATGGAAATAAATAAGAAATATATTGAAGAAGGAATAGTAGAAATATACCAAGGTACCGTATCTTCTTTACCTTTTAAGGATAATTATTTTGATTTAGCAACTGGTTTTGAAGCATCTTATTTCTGGCCAGATTTAATCAAAGATCTGCAAGAAATTTATCGGGTTCTTAAACCAAATGGATGCTTGATATTAGTTAACGAAGGATATATAAGTAACAATAAAAAGAAAAGGAAAAAAGCTGAAAACTGGTCAAAATTAGGCAATTTTCCCATTCACACTCCAGATGAATATAGGGAATTCTTGAAAAAAGCAGGATATTCCAATATTCAAATAACTGAAGAAAACCAAAAAGGTTGGATTACAGCGAAGGGTATGAAAAAAATCATATGACTCCAAATTGAAAAAAATAAAGAATTCGGAATCAAATTAGTACAAGGATAAAAAACCTTATAAGTACAAGAAAGTTAGACCAAAATTCTATCTCAGATTTGTCGGATGGAATATATCCTTAAGTAGAATTTTTATATTTATTTTTCTTTTCTTATGTATATAATCTGTCATACTTAAGGATACGTTTATGAAAATGAAGTTAAACCATTCTCAAAAAGCAGGATTGGTACTTCTTTTAACAGGAGCACTGTTAATAATCCAATTTACCATTTTCGGAGGACTTTGGCTAACTTTAGAGCAAATGATGGGTTAGAAAAAAAGTTAAAAATAGAATTGAAATCTAGAAAGAATTACCAGCTAATAAAATGTGTCGAACTTTTTTTAATTCATTGAAAAATGTAATTGTAATCATTTTAAAGATTTTTTAATCATAGAAAGATTTAATTTAATTATCTTCACTTTTTAAAACGATTTCAATGATATATTAATTTTATCTGCAAGTTGTAATTTTTTCTGACGAATAAAAAAAATAGATTTGGTTGATTTTTGTTAATCCGACAAATGTTACTAATCTTCGTATTGCTTATTATAGTCAGGTGCATCATATTTTGTAGGGATAACACGGTCAAATTCTTCTAGAATTGCATCTCTTGCTTGATGCCATAATGCTGAAATCCTATTTCTTGCTCCTTCAGGATTTTCAAATTTATAAGTCTCTCTTATTCTATCAAATTCTTCATAGATTGTTTTTATACTTTCCACGGGGTAAAATCCACCAATATTTTTGAATAGCATTCTGAGGTGATCAATTGATGTAGATAAAGATAAGACTATATCTTTTAATAGTTGTTCATTAGGATTTTTAATATATGTATATTCTATAGCTTTTCTACCTGATTCCACTATTTTTGGCCATATTCCTTGTAATGAATTAATGTAACTTGCCCTTCTCTGAAATCCTCGAGTTAGTAACGCAGCTGGTATAGCAACAATGAAGGGAATTAAACTTATATATTCTTCAATCATTGATGGAAAGGAAAAAAACATTATAAGACCTACTAATATTGCAATTGCATAGATAATTATAACACCTAAAAGCAATTGTCTTAATGCTTTCTTTTTAATATCTATCACCTTTAATGATAATCATATGAATTTCTTTGTAAGTCTTAATTTAATTAACTATATAAAAATTTCCATGTAAAGGTTTAGAAGAAAGAGCAATTAAAAATAAGTGATATATAAATGCATTGAAAAATTTAAAAAAGATGAAAAAGAAAAGCAGATTATTTTTTAAATGTATCTGAATTTGCTTTTAATTTTATTATGCATAAGAAAGAGAATCTTTAGAGAACTAAAGTTAAGGATTCATAATGCTTTGGGATTACATTTAATAAAAATGAAAATATTCTAATTCTCCTTCCTTTTAAGAATTTTTCCTAATTTATAATAGTATTCAAAAATCGTGATTTTGTCCTTACTTAAATCTTGGTATGTTCTCTTGAAACCTTCCAAATTATCTTTCATTAAATTCCTAAACTCTCTAGAATTAATTACATCAATAAATTCTTTCTTAATATCTTCTAGAAATAGAAGCTCTATTTCAGATCTTGTTTTACTCTTTTTTAATTCGGATTCGTACATCTTGATGAAATCGCTTAGTTGCTTACAAATATCATCAAAATTTTCCCCATTAAATTCAAATTTTTTTTTAGGACTACTCAAATCTAAATTTCCTTGGTGTTCCCTACTCTGATTAATCAAACCAACTTTCCTTAAATCCTCCCATTTAATATTCATTCCTTTAATCGGCAAGATTTCAATTTCATATTTATTTGCCAAAAAGAGTTCATATCGGCACGGTTCACTCGCAATGGAATTTTTAGTCGCAATGAATAACAAGAGGTGGCTTTTAGGAACATTCTTGGTCATGAAATCCCATATATCATCTATCAAATCCTCCTCACAAATTAAGACATCGTGAACGATATTCATTTTCATATCATTTTCTCGTACAGTAACATTTTTTTCTAAAAAGTTATTCAGCTCAAGGATGTGATATTTATCTTCATCTTTCATGGCATGGCTGATAAATATGATAATCCCATGTAATTTCCGACAGAGTTTCAATACTCCGTATGGAGGGGAAAGAGGAACGACTTCTTTCACTATATTCGCCCATTCTCCTGCCCAATTATTATTGGATAAACTAATATTTTCTAAGCTTTTCAATTGAGAAAAGGACTCCGGGAGTGTCGTTAACTGATTCGACTCTAATCTTAGTAATTTCAACGAGGAGAGTTGTCCTATCGACTCCGGGAGAGTTGATAACTGATTATCCCATAACTTTAATTCTTGGAGTGATGTAAGTTTTGATATTGACTTCGGGAGAGTCGTTAACTTATTTCCCTCTAAATCTAATTTTTGTAGCGAGGAGAGTTTACCTATTGATTCAGGGAGAGTCGTTAACATATTTCCCCCTAAATCTAGTTCTTTGAGTGAGGTTAGGTTTGTTTTAGTGTTTGGAGCGATTCTAATTTTGTTATTGACTCCGGGAGAGTCAAAAGATGAATATATGCTAAATTTAGTGTTTGGAGTGATTTAAGATTGCTTATGGACTCCGGGAGAGTCGTTAACTTATTTCCCTCTAAATCTAATTTTTGTAGCGAGGAGAGTTTACCTATTGATTCAGGGAGAGTCGACAACTGGTTGTTTTTCAAATCTAGTCTTTCAAGCGATTTA
>SMTZ1_10002183_pt1 | contig 19819 bp, 19 predicted proteins | sample DeeMarSWOR136_30_FD_25667 | JGI IMG/M metagenome (IMG submission 25667)
GCCGTCTCGGGACGGGTAGCCTTCGCCGCATTCCGGACAGGTGGCCATGCCGCCTCGGCTTTCTTTCTCAAGGAACCGGCCCTTCACCTGCACCTTCTCAAAACCGCAAATCCCTGCGCCCGCGCTCTTGATCTCCTCCAAGAGACGTTCCAAATCCTGCTCCGCTTTTTTCTTTCGCTTGTAATACCAATCGTTGATTTCAGGCCAGCCGGAGATTTTTTCGGACTCCACGAATACCCTGATCCCCTGACCGTTGGATTTGTCGTAAAGCGCCAGCGCGAACCGTCCCAGGTTGACCACTTTGAGCCATCCGTTCCCCGCAGTGCAAGGGGTCAGAAGTTGAACCGCATCCGGCAGGCACCGGGCTGTTTCGCAAATCGCATCATAGAGTCGGCCTTCCGGAAGTCTCTGTAGGAGGGCATCCACCATGAACCCGCCCAGAATAACGCCGGGCGCGGCGTTTCCGTGAAAGGAGCGCACCAATTCCGCGAATTCTTCAACTGAATAGCGACCGATTTTCAATAATCCATGCCTCCTCACAAAACACATCGCTTGTTATGCTAAAAATAACATAAGGCTCTCCATGTCATAATCCAGAGAGCCTGTCAAGTTCCTGCCATGCGGGCTTATCTCGGGTCAGCGCCCAAATCCCCAAAAAAATAAGGCCTCCCGAGGAGGCCCAGATTCTTGCTTTTTCTGGTGCCGGAGGAGAGACTCGAACTCTCACGGGCACAAGGCCCACTGGATTTTAATTGTAAAGAACTATCCGAAATTCTTGTTAAAACAATGAGTAGTAAAAAGGACCAAGAGCTTAATCACACGGTTCTTGGTGAAAAAACAAGCACTTCCTGCTTCCAACGGAAAAAAATAATGGGAGTGAAAAAGGACTAATGGGGAAAATATTTTTTGTCGGATGGTGACGAATGTTGACCATCATACCCAATGGACTCCGTGTCCAGTAAGCCTTTGATCAATGGCAAATAGCCTTTCAAAGAAAGGGGGATGCCGGCGATGGCATTCCCCTTTTCAAAGCAGGAAAACTGTTTGCAGCTCAGGAATGGATTTTTGTCGCAAAGCCCGGTAATGCCCCAGCTCTTAAGGCATCCGGCGATCTCAGCCCATCGCGAAGGATAGATCTATTGGCGGAAAAACTGGATTCTTTTTACCCGGAGTTTTGGTTGGGGCCCTTCTCAAAGGAAGTCTCAGGAGCAGAATTGATTTTCCACATTCGGCTGGTACCCACTTAGTGAGATACGCGACTCCCTCATCCCTTAATCTTCTTCTTCGATTGATGATTTCACATGCACGCGCATAGGCCGCCATCTACTGGAATCATGCTTCCATTGATATAGGACGCTTCCTCAGAGGCAATAAAGGCAGCCACGCGCGCGACCTCCCAGGGAGAGCCGAAGCGCCTTAACGGAACTTGTTTCAGGTTAATCTCCCGGGTTTTTTCATTACGCCAGGCCGGGCTTGCTAGAGGCGTATCGATGTAACCCAGTAGAAGCGTGTTGGCTCTGATATTGTAACGGCCATATCGACCAGCAATGTAGATCGTAAGAGAATTGACTGCCCCCTTCGATGACACATAGGCTGCGTCAGGGAAGGATCGCAGCGAGGCTACACTGGAAACATTAATAATGGACCCTCCACCTCCTTCTATCATCAAGGGGATGGCGCGTTTACACATCATAAACATGCCTTTCACATTGACGTCGAAAATGGCATCCCAGGATTCCTCAGGGGTGTCCACAATTTCCATTAAAGAAGGCACTCCAACATTGTTATGCAAAACATCCAGCTTGCCAAAATTCTTTACACAGGCTGCAACAACATCCTCACACTCTTTTGGGTTTGTTATATCTGCACCACAAAATTCTGCTTTTCCTCCCTCATCTCTTATGGCGTTTACCGTAGCTTCAGCCGCTGACTCATCTTTGTCGACACATAAAGCCATTGCGCCTTCTCTACAAAACTGTATTGCTGCTGCCTTGCCGTTACCGACTCCCTCCCCTTTTGTCCCTGCTCCCACGACAATAATGGCTTTGCCCTCAAGACGTTTCCCCATCATCTGCCCCCCACACAAAATCAATAGAATCAACCCAACCACCTTTTTCGCCGCCTATAATGCTTCACATCCCGAAAACTCTTGACTTCCCCTGACAGGTTCATACCCAAATAAAACTCCTTGATATCCTCGTTGGCACGCATTTCTTCACCCGAACCGAACAGAACAATGCGGCCATTCTCCATAACATAACCATAATCAGCTATTGATAAAGCCATCTTAGCGTTCTGTTCTACCAACAAGAATGACAGATTTTTTTCCTTTCTAAGTCTTTCAATGAGTTGGAATATATCGGTCACTATAAGGGGGGCTAGACCTAGCGAGGGTTCGTCAAGCAGAATCAATTTGGGTTTGGCCATCAGAGCCCGACCAATGACCAACATCTGTTGCTCCCCGCCGGAGAGATAGCCTGAAATTCGTGTTCGGATCCTTTTTAGTATAGGGAAGTAATTGTAGACCATTTCTAAAGCATTCTTTAACTCCACGCGGTCCTTGTGAGGCCATCCCCCTACGATCACGTTTTGTTCTACTGTCATGTGTTCCAGGATACGCCGTCCCTCCATAACCTGAACCAAACCCATTTGAACGATATTTTGAGGTTCTTCCCTATGGATGGGTTTGCCCTGGAAATGAATGCTCCCTGAAGTCACATCTCCGTCTTCAGAGCGCAGTAACCCGGATATTGCCTTCAATGTTGTGGTCTTCCCGGCGCCATTGGCCCCCAGAAGCGCAACAATATCTGCTTCGGGTAACGTCATGTTAATACCCTTCAGAACAAGTATAACGTCGCTGTAGATCACTTCCAGGTTATTAAGTTCTAAGAGCATACTTTTTTCTCCTCTTTATGTGCTGGCTGAACCTATAACCGTCACATAGGGGATAGGTAGCGAATCGCGTCGCGCTAGAAAGGTGCTTGTTACGGGCACTGAGATCATTGCCGTAATGTTTTGGGGTAGGCTTAACCCAAAAACATAACAACCTGCACAAATCATCGGCCCAGGGAACCCATCCATAATGTTAAGTCACTACCATTTCTTCACGTCGGTCGGGACTGGGATCCACTCCTTATCTGCCAAAGTGTACTCCCCATTCTTGACGGTTTCGATCATGACCTTCACATCCTTATTGCAGAAAGGCGCTTCATTTGTAAATTGGAGTGTGGGAAGCGTAAACATGAGTTCTTCCTCGGTAAACGGTTCAGCCAGTAGGGCCTCATAGACAGCTTGGCCGGTCAAGTTTTCCCCGCCAACCTTCTTAATGGCATGCTCGACTGCCCGGACCGCCAAAATGCTCTGGTTAAGCGCCATCATAGTATAAGGGTTATACTGGTCTTTATTGAGCCCATATTTTCCCACGAGAACTCCAAAAAACTGGTATGCCTTGGAATTCTTATCTGTCACCGGTGCGTGCGCAGCAACCACCAAATGACCTTCAAACGGCTTGTAGGTCTTCATGGCCTTGCCAAAGGCCCAAATTGTGTGATGGGGAGATCCGATGGTTGGAATATTGGTCTCATAAAGGTCGCAGCCCCGTATATAAGCGGAGGACATCGCCGGTGTCACAACACCGAAGACGAGGTCCGCCTTTGCATCAACGATTTTTTTCACCTGACTGGACACATCGACCGGGTTTGTATCGGTAAATTCACTGGCCACTATTTTGGCCACCCCTTCAGGCTCGAGGACTTCTGAAACATACTTTTCGATGCCCTTAACAAGATCAAGAGCCGCGGCGATTTGGCAGCTCAGGAAAGCCACTCTCAGCGGCCTCTTTTCGGGATGCTGATTAGCGTACCACATCATAGCCCCCAGCCATTCCTGGACATAAAGCGGCCTGACCTGGAACAACCACTGATTGGGACGCCAGCCATAGCCATAAGTCGCGGTGCCGTAAATTACAGGCACTTTATCGCTGGGTAATCTCTGCTGAAGAGCGGCCACGTCCGCCCCCCCACCGCCAAGAGCAATGACGGGCTTGCACTCTGCAAGAATGCCGGGCCACATGCTGGCAATTACTGATGAATCATAGCGCCCGTCATAGTGTTTAAGCTCCAGCTCAACCTCCAGTTTTTTTCCCTCTGTGTCGTTCCACCAGGCAAAGACCGCCTTTTGCATTGGGATCCATGCCTTAAAAAGTTGGGCCCACGAGCCTGAAAAATCAGATATCACAGGGACCTTGTACTTTGTATTCGCGGCGAAGGCTTGACTGACGCCAAAGAACGACAAAACCAATGCGGCCACAACGATGAATAATAAGCTTATTTTCATCTCACCCTCCTTTTCCTGAAAAAAGTTAATTAAGAAGTTGGTCTCCTTTACTCAGTGTGGAAATGGCCATATACGATAGCTTTCCTTAATAATGTTCCACCGATGAACTAAGCCACGAGGTTCGAAAATCACGAAAAGGATAATGACACCGCCCAGAAGCATGTTCATAGAGGCAAAAATGATCTCGCCTCCCACTCCTGATAAGATCTTGAATCCAGTGATCCACGGGCCAAAATAGGTTATGAATTCCTGAAGGAATCGTATAACCACCGTACCAATAATGGCCCCCAAGACGGAGCCCATTCCTCCAACGATCAACATGCCCAGGTACCACACAGACAGCCACAGTGTGAACATATCTGACAGGATGTATCTGATGTAATACCCCCATAAAGCGCCGGCTATTCCGGCATAAAATGCGCCAATGAAAAAGGAGAGCGCCTTATAGTAAAACACATTAATACCAATGATATCCGCCGCATTATCGTTATCTCTTACGGCCACCAAAGCCCGGCCCGTTCTACTACGCACCATACCCCACGCGCCGGAAACCATCAAAACAGCGATGACGGCGATTAGATAGTACATCCGCACATCCGTATTAAATTCAAATCCGAACAGTGAAACCGGGTTAAGCCGCAGACCTTCTATTTGTCCAAACCAGGCCTTGGGTAGCTTAAGCATAGTAAACGCAAAAACGTACTGAGCCGCTATGGTGGTGAGAGCCAGATAAAAGCCCTTAACCCTTACCGCAGCCAATCCAAAAATTGCCCCGAATAGGGCGGCGCTAATTCCCGCGGCGGGAATTGTAAGCCATATCGGCGCACCGAAATGGAAGGTGAGAGCGCCCGCAGCGTAAGCCCCAACTCCCATAAACGCAGACTGACCCAAGTTGACCTGTCCGGCATATCCCACGTTGATCTGGAGACCAACCACGGCGATGAGCGTGATCCAGACCATGTTCATCATTCCAATCACTTTTCCCCCTGCGAACAGGGGCAAAGCAAAAATGAAGATCATCAACGCGACAAAACAAATCCACTGAGGCCTAGTGCGGATGAGAGACTGATCCTCATCGTAGGTCTGCGCATATACGCCTGCCGGCAGTGTCATGCCTTCAAATCCTTTCTATGGTTTTCCACCCGAACAAACCGGTGGGTCGAATTAACAGAACGATAATCATAATGAAAAAGGGGAAAACAGCGCCAACTCCCCCTCGTAATGGGGGGTCCAGGAAATGTTCCGCAAAACCCATGGATGTACCCACGATCAAACCAGCCAAAATCAACCCACCTATGGATTCAAGGCCGGCCAGCAGGGCCACGGGAAGAGCAGCCAACCCTATATCGCTCACCATAAACGTCATCCCTTTTCCGCTGACGAATGTGATAGCAGCGAACGCGCACAGAATGCCGCTGATAGCCCAAGCCAAGGCAATTGAGCGCTTGACCTTCAATCCTAATGAGAGAGCTATCTGATGATCTTCTGCCACGGCCGTCATCTCCATACCCATACGGGTACGATTGAAAAACCAGGAGAAAAAGGCAGCAAGAAGGAGGGTGATGCCTCCCCCGACGACCAATGCTTTATCGAGGACCAAAGGCCCGACCTTAAGGCCAGGTCTAGCAAAGACGGGTGGAATAAAATGTACGTCAGCACTCCAGATGACCAAAATCGCCCCCCTCAGGAACACCAGCAGCCCAATGGTAACCATGACTAGGGCAAACAATTCCTCCCCGACCAGGGGGCGAAGGATGATTTTCTCAATAACAAGACCCAAGGCTGCACTAAACGCGAAGGTTAGGACGATCGATAACCACATGGGCAAGCCAAAATACCGGGTGAAAGACCATAATATAAAGGCCCCCACTACCACGACTTCGCCCTGGGCAAAGTTGAAAACTCGAGCGGATCGGTAGATGATGACGAAACCCATTGAGATCAGGGCAAACAGGAGACCCACCAGCGCACCGTTTATGACGTGGGACAATAGACTAATCATTGTTGTTCCTTTCCCTCTTTTGCCAGATTATTGATATAGACTGTGGCATTGAGCACGCCAGTCCTCCCATCCTGATACTTTACCGGCACCTCGGCTTTGAATTCGCTCACGCCTTGGTACATATGGGAGATAAAGGTTACATATTTTTCTTCCAAGAAATTCCTCCGTATTTTCCGGCTCCTTGTCAACTCGTCTTCATCTGGATCCAATTCCTTTGGTAAGTTAAGAAAGCGTTTGACTTTTGATCCCTCAGGCAGCAAGCGATTGACTTTTTCTATTTCCCCCTTGATCACTTCCCTTATTCTCTGATTCTGTGAAAGGTCTGCAAAGGTTGAATAAGCGATCCCTCTCTTCTCGGCCCAAGTCCCCAAAGTATTGGCATCAATATTGATGAACGCGCCTACAAAAGACTTTTCCTTGTCTCCCAGCGTCATGGCATTCTTGATGAATGGACTGAACCGAAGCCGTGTCTCAATGAACTGCGGTGGATAAAAGTGGCCGGTGGATAGCCCCCGCATATCGACGAGCCTGTCCAGATAAACCAGTTCGTTCTTGTCCGTCATGCTGACCACGTCTCCGGTACAATACCAGCCGTCCATCATCTGTTTGGCTGTGGCCTCCGGATTCTTATAGTATCCGAGAAATCCAAGCCCACCCCTAGCAAGAAGCTCTCCCCCATCAGTAAGCTTAAATTCCAGGGGAGGACCAAACTTAGGTTGTACAGGAAGAACAGTACCCACAGTCTCCAGATCATACGCCTCGCCTTGATTCATTGTGAGAAGATTCATCTCAGTTGTACCGTATACACTTCTAAGCTTGACGCCCATGGCATGAAAGAACCTGAACACATCCGGGGACATTCCTGCACCCCCGGACAGATTGAAGTAAGAGTCCTGAAGTCCCAAGTTGTCCCTCAAGTGCAAAAGCACGGTTTTGTCCGCCAGTAAGTAAAAAAAGCGCCAGCCTAAAGAGACTTTCTTCCCCTCCAGCCTGCCCAGGTTAACCTTTCCGCCCACCCAAATGCCCCATTCATAAAACCACTGCCGAATCGGTCCCGCATCCATAATCTTGGATTGTACCAAGGAGGCAAGGCTCTCCCACTGCGGCGGGCTAAACACTAAAGCCTCAACACCGATCTCCCTAATGTTCTCTTGGACCGTTTCCGGCTCTTCAGGAAAATTGACAACAAGCGGCAAAAGCAGCCCCATGGCAATCCCAAACATCTGCTCTGTGCCCCAGGCCGGTGAAATATAAGACAGGTATTGTGTAAACGGCTTCAAAGGATACGCACCGGCCAGTCGCAGGACTGTATCAAAGAGATAGGTATGACTTAAGATACAACCCTTGGGAAGGCCTGTAGTTCCTGAGGTATAGCACAGCGCAGCAATATCATCGCCCTTCCCAGTTGCCACCTCTTCCTCAAAGCTTCGGGAATGCCTGACCATATATTCTTTGCCCATTTCCTGAACTTGTTTAAAGGTCATCAGCTTAGGGTGATCATACTTCCACATTCCCCGCTCATCCCAATATACTATTGTATGCACGGCTGGAATCTTCTCTTCCAACTCCAGGACCTTGTCCACCTGTTCCTGGTCTTCGCAGACCATAACCACGGCTTCTGAGTGAACAATCATGTATTCCATCTGGGCAGCTGTTAAGTCCGGGTAGAAACAAACCGCTTTCGCACCAATAGACTGGGCCGCATATTCGCTCCAAAACAGTTCCGGCTCATTCTCGCCAACAATGGCTACCGTCTCGCCGCGCTTAACACCTAAAGAAGCAAGCCCCATGGCAAAAGTCTTGACCTGTTCAAGCACATCATTCCAGGTGTAGCGCTGCCAGATTCCGAAATCCTTCTTTCGGTGCAAAACCCGATCACCAAATCGACCGGCTTGGTAGACCAGCAACTGCGGAAGGGTTTCGACACCTTGGTCCAAAACCTGGGGCAGTTCACCCCAATTCTTGTGGGCCGTACTTAAATCCGTCAATTTTCTCACCCCTCCCCAAGATATGCTTCAACAACCGCAGGATCCTTCTTAATCTGCTCTGGTTTTCCTTCGGCGATCAGATTGCCCCAATTGAGGACATATATTCGATCAGCAATATCCATAACGACAAGCATGTCATGCTCAACAATTACAACGGGGATATCTTTGGCTTCCCGAATGTCTATTACAAAACGGGCCATGTCCTCTTTTTCTTCCAGGTTCATGCCCGCCATTGGCTCGTCCATAATGAGTACTAATGGGTCCATGGCAAGGGCCCGTCCCACATCTACCCTCTTACGAAGACCGTAACTTAATGATCCAACAAGCTTATGCCGAATGTGCTTGATCTCCAGAAAATCTATAATTTCTTCAACTTTCCGTCGCTCGCGCATTTCCTCGCGATGGGTCCAGCGGCGGTAAAAAAACCCATGAAGCGCATTGGTCTTCATGTGAATATGCCGACCGGTCAAAAGGTTGTCGATGACACTGAGGCCTGGAAAAAGCTGCACGCCTTGAAAGGTCCGCCCCATACCAAGCTTAGCTCTTTGGTGGGGCTTCAGAGAAGTAATCTCCTGATCGCCCAAGAAGATCTGCCCCCTCTGGGGATGGTAAAATCCGTTGAGGCAATTCAGGAGACAGGTTTTGCCAGCGCCATTCGGACCAATGATCGCCAGTATTTCACTGTGGGACACGTTTACAGTGATGTCATTAAGCGCCACAATACCATCAAATGAAAGCGATATGTTCTCGGCCAGCATTAACCAAGCGTCATTCTTCATGGTCCCCACCTTCTCCCCATGAGGTTTTGCCATACAGTGCCTTGACCTTTTCCCTATCGATCAGTCCATCACCCGTTTTGGGCAGGCTGGATACAAAGACTACAAACTTTGGTTTCTTGAAACGGGCGATTCGGGTTGCCACAAATTCAATCAATGCACTCTCACTAATGCTCTTTCCGGATTCCAGGACGCATACCGCCTTGATGGCCTCGCCCCACTTTTGATCGGGGACTCCTATGACTGAAGCTTCGCTTACCAGCGGGTGCTCCAGAATCACCTTCTCAACCTCTGCCGGGTAAACATTTTCACCCCCAGGTTTAATCAGGTCCTTTTCGGCTTTACGTCCTTTGTACCAAAGGTAACCGTCCGAATCGAAACTCCCCATATCTCCGGTATGATGCCAACCATTACGAAGGGTCTGCTTGTTATCTTCCTCTAGGTTCCAGTAGCCCTTGAATACCATTGGACCTCTGACAACTATCTCTCCTGTCTTCCCTGCCTTTAAGAAATTCCCTTCTTCGTCCACGACCTCCACCTCTGCCATAAAAACAGGAACGCCTGAGGATCCAGGCCGCTCGAAATAGGGCGCTAGGGTAACCAGACCTGAAGTTTCCGTTTGGCCGTAAAAGGCCCAAAAGGTGCCCCCAGTGGTTTTTTCAAATCTTTTAATGGTGTCCGGGTCGTCAAGACCAACAACGACTCTTAAGCTTGAGAGATCGTATTGCGCCTCAGAAGCCCTATCGAGTAAAGATATCAACATTGGGGGGAACTCCCCAAAAAGGGTGACCTTGTCTTTTTGGATGTGCTCTAGTGCAAGTTCCGGGTTAAACTTTGGGAGAATGATGTTTGTTCCTCCTGTCTGCATGATGCTCAAGCTTGTCCCAAGCGCACCAAAGTGGAACAGCGGCAACATGCACAGATGGCAATCCTCCTCTGTCAGGCGCCAGTAGTTCATAAACTGCAGGCTATTAATAAGAAGACTTGCCTGTGAGAGGGTTGCACCACGGGGATTTCCGCTTACCGCAGCCGTATGGATGATGACGTACGGGTCATCGGCACGGGAGCCCAGCTCCGTAGGAGACCTGACATCCCCCATCAACTCACCAAAAGCTGCAAAATTCCCTTCTGCTCTACCCATAGCAAAGCAGCTTGCAATGAAACCAAACTTGGTAATCAAAGAGCTTGTCATGGGCTTGAATTCTGAATCGACAAAAAGCACCCTAGGTTTCCCATCGGAAATAACATATTCAACCTCTCGTGGATTTAGACGCCAGTTCACTGGAAGCATAATGGCGCCTATCTTGGCTGCAGCACCGTAGAGGTATACGTATTCTAAGCTGTTCCTTGCCAGGACCCCGATGCGATCACCCTTCTTTAAACCAACCCTGACCAACCCACTGGCCAGCTGATCAACATGGTCCAGTAACTGCCCATAGGTTATATTATTGTCTCCAGATATTAGGGCCGTTTTACCAACAAGCACTTTTGCGTTGCGTTTTATCACCTGATAGATCCCGTAGTCATAGAGTCCCATGGTCTTTGCCCTTTTTTATGGTGCATGCTCTAGAAAAGGTCGCAAAGCAACCTGAAGACTTTCTCTTGCGTCTAGAAACGAGATGGCACCTTCCATATTCATTATTGATTCGTAGTTTTCAGCGATGACCTCCGGGGTGATCTCATCTTTAGGATCAAATCTGACCCCCGGGCCCTGTAATATTTGAGCTCTGGCAAAGTATCCTCCGCCAGCGCAAATAATGTCGCCGGAGGTTCGACAAAGGTCGCTGCACAAGTAGACAACGAGCGGGCAAACTAGCCCCGGCCTCAGAAGTGAACCAATCTCCTGTGGGAAAATCCCAGACCCTTTGGCCAATCTGGTAACAGCCAAGGGAGCTACGGTGTTTATGAAAATATTGTATTTCTCTACTTCTAACCTTAGAGCATTCATGAAGCCCACGATGCCCATTTTTGCTGTGCTGTAGTTCGTTTGACCAAAGTTGCCGAAAAGACCTGCAATTGAGGTTGTCATGACAATGCGTCCATAGGCCTTTGCCTTCATAATGGGCAGTGCTGCTCGTGTCACATAGACGGACCCCATGAGATGGACTTTTAGAACCTCATCAAAATCCTCTTGAGGCATATTCAGAAATGTTTTATCTCGCAGTATTCCGGCATTATTAATGAGTATGTCTACGGTGCCAAACTGCTTGATTGCATCATCGACAATTCCTTGAGCCCCTAAAGGCTCTGCAATGCTGTCGAAGTTCGGAACGGCTACCCCCCCTTTATCACGAATGAACTCAGCTACCCTTTTTGCAGGCTCTTGTGATTTTCCAGCCCCGTTCTCAGAACCGCCGAAATCATTCACGACCAACCTAGCCCCACGAGAAGCCAGGAATAGGGCATAACTTTTGCCGAGGCCGTGACCAGCTCCAGTCACAACCGCGACCTTGCCTGTAAAAGTGATCGACATATTAAGCCTCGACGCCTGAGTTGTTTATCGATCCTTTTCTAAAATGATAACAGAACAGGCTGCTTCCTCTAGGCCGATTACCCCGCCTCCATTTTCCTGGAGAGCAAACTCTGCGTTCTTAACTTGCCTTGGACCTGCTTCGCCGCGGAGTTGAGTCACGAGCTCATAGAGCATAGACAAACCGGTAGCGCCCACAGGATGTCCTTTTGAGACAAGACCACCCGACGTATTGATAGGGATCTTCCCATCCAGCATAGTCGCTCCGCATTCAATGAACTTGCCCCCTTCGCCTTCCGCGCAGAAGCCCAGCATCTCTGCCTGGTAAAGTTCGCAGAATGAGGTCGCATCATGGACTTCGGCCACATCAATGTCTTCAAGGCCAATCCTGGCCATCTCGTATGCCTTGTTTGCTGCGATGCGGCTCAAAGAAGGCTCATCAGGGTCCCGATACTTACCTCCGGCTAACGCAGTGGCCCGAACCTTTACGGCCCGATTCTGGACGTCAGAGGGAAGACCTTTGAGGTAGTCACCCGAACAGACAATGGCTGCAGCAGAACCATCGCCAATGGGTGCACACATGGAGCGGGTGAGAGGGTAACTGATCAAGCGGTCTTCGAGGACCTGCTCGACGGTTACGTCAAATTGATATTGGGCCTTTGGGTTGAGTGAGCCGAAGTGGTGGTTTTTGGAAGCCCCAATCGCGATCTGTCGCTGCGTTGTGCCATATTTCCACATATGGTAACAGGTTTGGATAGCATAAGTGTCCATAAACATAGTTCGGCCCGGCCCAGGCTCAAATCTCTGTCCGCACTTTTCCGCCGCCTTTACGTAAGCCTCAATGGTCTCTTGATTGTTGAAGTTGTCTATCCCCACATCGAACATTCTGAATATGGTCTGCGGGTCTGCTTCCGGATTGAAGATCTTTTCGACCCCTATGGCTAGTGACACGTCGGATTGGCCGCTCAAGATGTCTTTGCAGGCCCCATGAAAGGCCATGGATGCCGTTGCGCAGGCCCCCTCAACATTGATTATGGGAACACGCTGAGGAAACAGTCCTTCTCTGACCAAAGGAATGAAACAGACCTGCCCTCGGATGCTCATCTGGTTCCAGTAGCCCATGAAACAATTCCCGTACCAGGCAAACTGGATCTCATCCCCATTTTCAAATTTGGCATCTTCCAAAACCCCAAGATAGGCATCTCGCGTTAGATCCTTAAATGACTTCTCGGGCCATTTCTTAAATTGAGTCGAATAGGCTCCAACCACATATACGTTCCTCAATCCGCATCTCCTTTCACAGGAATCCTAAACTATCCTCTTCGCGTTTTCCGGATTGCTAATGCCTTTCCAAATCAACTCAAAGAGCACGTTCGCGTTATCGGTCATGTTTTCTTTCTGTCCTCGATACACCCACATGGTAAAACGCCTGTGCACAAAGCCGTAAACCATGTCTAGCAGCACCTCGGGGCCTACGTTCGGGTTAAGGCTTCCCTCCTTTTGGCCCCCGCTAATGACATCCAGGAAAACATGGATCATCCTCCTTTGTTTGAATGTGTCATCACTCATCCATTTATTGTAAGGGATGGTCAGAAACAGGATTTTGCCAACACCTGGGTTCCTTTCATAAAAATCCAATTGCAGCCAAAATACCTTTCTCAGTTTCTCTTTCAGGTTCTCTATCCCCTTGAGATGGTCGATCATCCTATCGCAGAGCTCTTTGAGCCAGCTGTCCACGCAAGAGAATAAGAGCTTTTCCTTGCTTCCATAATAATTGTAAATGGAGCTGAAACTAACGCCCGCCTTCTTGGCAACCTCTCGGATACCCGCTCTATGGAAATCTGTTTCCGAGAATATATCCAGGACTGCCGCCTCAAGACGTTCCCTTGTCTCTGGGTTAAGGTTTTCAGGCCTCTGTATTTCCATTTTCTCACCCATGTCCATGGCCAGAGTTCGAACCTCCACTCATTCAAAATAGAAATTAGCCTAAACACGATTTATGATAACATTGTTATTCATAGTTTCATAAGTTGTTTATAAAATTATATTAAAATTAACCGAAATATGAAAATAAATAAAAGTATTGTAGCAATGTTTTTTTACTATTTCTTCATTTATTTCAAACATATAATGCTCACTATCACGACTTGTTTTGAATGTTGATAACATTGTTACTATATCAGCTTGTTCAGCTTGTCAAGAAAAAAAGCGAACCCATTCAAAAAAATGGAAAAAGGATAGGGTGACAGCAAAACCGGCAAGCAGACCATGCAGACGCGCAGCCCGGTCCGAACTTGCAGCCTTTGCCTATGTATTGGCTGTTCCTATGACGCGATGCCGGGAATGCTGGTTTGCATGGAAGCAGGTTTTAGGGGCTGTCATTATGGAGGTTACAGGCCAGTCCACCAGGCGCATGTTCGACAGGTACAACACGGTTGATCTTGAGGACACTCGGAAGGCGGTTGACCCGTTCCAGGCCTACTTCAGAAGTCTTGACCGAGTTGTTGACCAAGCGGGGAGAAATGAAATCCAGAGCAGCTGAAAAACCAGTACCAAAAAAGGCTCTTGGCAACGCAGACGGCCAAAAGCCTTCTCGTGAAACTGTTACGAGCGGTGGAAAGGCCAAGAGGCCTGAATTTGTGGTGCCGGAGGGGGGAATCGAACCCCCACGGGCACAAGTCCCACTGGATTTTGAGTCCAGCGCGTCTACCAGTTTCACCACTCCGGCATATTTGTATTCGGATTATAGTGATAAGCCGTAAGCCCTGTCAATATCATATTGACACGCTGGGAACCCGTTGTTACTATGACAGAAAATTGGGGCTGTAGCTCAGCTGGGAGAGCGCATGAATGGCATTCATGAGGTCGTGGGTTCGATCCCCATCAGCTCCACCAGGAAAAAAACAAGCACTCAGGGACCCTTCCCCTGGGTGCTTTTTGCATTCCTGCAAGATTGTAGACCCTACCAAATGGTTTTTACGTGAGGATATCTCGCCATCCTGGAGAGAACATCCGGACTGCTGAGGAACCAGACCCCAGCATGGGTATCGAGGAGGATCACCGCAGGTTCTCCCAGTCCTCAAGGCCTACCGGTTCCGTTGGTTCCCGGTATTCCAGAACCGTGTTCCGCAGCCTCATCAACGCCGCCTCCCCTCTCGCAGCGAAGCGAAGATCCCGTTTACGGGAAGCGGCTCGCGATGGCGGGCAGGTTCCGGGGGCGCTGCACCATGTGATAATCCGAGGGATCGAAAGGAGGGAGATTTTCCGGGACGATAAGAACAGGGATTTTTTCCTCGATCGGCTTGGCGGCATTTTACTGGAAAGTCAATAAATCATGAACGTGCCCCCGACAGATAGGAGGCTGAATATAAATATCGCGGTTGCTTCCGGATCAAGTTGAGCGTATATTGCTTCTTCGGCTCCGGAGTCTTGTTTCATGAAAACACCTTTGAGCGGAGGTGCAAAACCCTTTTCCATGTTCACCACCCACCTGGTAAAAGTATTTGAAAAATCTTCCTACCGGCGATATTGGCTGGCCTACAGCCTTTCCGCGCTCGGTTTTGAGCTTGTCTCTTTTGCTCTCATGGTCGTCCTGTTCGACATCACGAGAAAAGCCGTGACCATGGGAGCCTTCATGGCAATCTACATGTTTTGCCTGGTAGTCTTCGGCCCTCCCGCCGGGATCTACATAGACCGATGGAACAGGAAAAAGATCTTCATCGTCTGTAACATCCTGCTCGCCCTTCTCGTTTTATCACTCCAATTTCTCACTGGTCTTTACTGGATCTATTTCTCCTGGTTTCTTGCTTCTCTTTTCCTGGTGTTCTTGAGACCGGCGAGAATCGCGCTGATTACGAACCTCTTCGACCAGGAAGACTACCTCAAGGCTAACTCCGCATTCATGATGTCCTTGAATTTCAGTAAAATCGGCGGCCCTTTGATCGGTGGGATGCTACTCATTTACTTTTCCAGGGCGTGGACCATCAACGTGATCCTCTCCATCTTCCTTATCTCCTCCATGCTGGCTTCCTTGATCCCTTTTCAGCAGCCCCCAGCCAAGTCGCCTCACCGAGTGCCGACAAAACGTACCTGGAAAAACCTGGCCGCCGGAATCCGCTTCATCCTCTCCCACGAGCGGTTGAGGTTCTATATCTCCATCGGCCTTTTGTGGCGCTTCTTCCTCGCTTCCCAGCTTCCCCTGTACATCGTCTTTGTCAAGGATTACCTGGGCGGGGGCACCCGTGAATACAGCCTTTTCATGACCGTCCTCTCCGCGGGGGGTGCTGTCGGCGCTCTTCTTGCCGGGGGCATGGGCAACCGTTTTTCACGGAAAACCATGATCTATGGGGGACTTGGCGCCAGCTACCTCCTCTTTGCGCTCATGGCTCTCTCGCAGAGCTATCTCTTCGCCCTGATTCTCATCGGCCTGTCCAACCTCTTCTTCTTCATCGCTCACGTCGCGATCCACTCGGACATTCAGAGGGTCACCCCGAACGAGATCAGAGGAAGCGTTTTCGCATCATCCCCTACCCTGCTCATACCGGTCGGGTTGATCTCGATCCTGATCGCGACGCCGCTCGCGGACATGGTCGGCGTTCAATGGATTTTTCTTTTCACCGGACTCCTGGCTCTTTCGACCCTTCCCCTCCCCGCCTATCTGGGCGGGGCATTACCAAGGGAGATACAGCCCTCCTCACAGGTCCAGCCGGTCAGGTGAAAAACGGCGCGATAGGGGATAGAGCGAGAAATGGGAGAGGGGACATCCTATAGTCCCCCTAGATATTCCGGACGATGGCGTCCCCGAGCTGGGATGTGGAGCTGGTCCCCCCGATATCCGGTGTTCTGATTTTCCCTTCCTCGAGGACTCTTTCAACCGCTCTCTCTATGGCCCTGCTCTCCTCTTCCAGATTGAAGGAATATTTCAACATCATGGCCGCACTCAAGATCTGGGCGATGGGATTGGCTATGCCTTTGCCGGCAATGTCCGGTGCACTTCCACCACTGGGCTCGTAGAGTCCAAATGTCCCTTCCCCAAGGCTGGCACTGGGCCCCATCCCCAGACTGCCCGTGATGCCAACCGCTTCGTCAGAAATAATGTCACCAAACATGTTGCCGGCCAGCATCACGTCGAATTGGGCCGGATCCCTAACCAACTGCATTGTCGCATTGTCGATAAACATGGATTCAAGGTTTACATCAGGATAGTCCTTGGCCACTTCTTGGACGACTTCGCGCCAGAAGACGCTGCTCACAAGGACATTGGCTTTGTCAATGGACGTCACCTTCTTTCTTCTTGCCTGCGCGGCCCTGAAAGCCACATGGGCGACTCTCTCTATCTCTCTCCTCGAATAAACCATGGTATCAAAGGCTCTTTCCTCGTCACCGGAACCGTCACGACCTCGCGGCTCACCAAAATAGATACCGCCTGTGAGTTCTCGAACAACAAGGATATCAAAACCTTTCTCTGCGATCCCTTTTTTCAATGGACACGCAGATGCCAATGCAGGGTAGAGCTTTGCGGGACGGAGATTGGCGAACAGATCGAATTTCTTTCTCAGGGGGAGCAGCGCTTTGGGACCCACATCCCGCCATTTGGGCAAAAGCTGCTCGCCCACCGGACCGCCCACGGCTCCCAGAAGTATGGCCTCCGAGGTTTCGCATAGGTCCAGTGTTGCTTTGGGCAAATGCTCGCCGCACTCATCCCAGGCTGCGCCTCCTATGGGTGCTTCCCTAAACGCAAAATCGTGATGGTACTTGCTGCCGACCGCTCGCAATACCTTGAGCGCTTCGGCCATGACCTCCGGGCCGATATAGTCGCCGGCAAGGACCGCTATGGTGAAAGCCATGTTTTAGCCTCCTGAATTGGCTGCAATGCGCGATCTGGGGTCTGCTCACAGCGTGTTTTACTGTGGGTCTTCCGGCAAATGAGCACGCATCGCTTCAAGGCCTTCTCATGAGCGACAGATATAGAAGGCCATGAAGGGTTTTTTTCGATTCCAAGGCTCACGGCCTGGTCATTTCAAGGGGTTAGGGAAATGACGAAGGCCTCCCGCCAGTCACTCAAAAAATCCTTAATGGCCTTCTTCTATGGTGAACGGCTTTCGCATGTAATGACTCGTACTCATTTGGCGGAAGACCCTTTACTGTGAACCGGCTCGTTGTTCGCACCGATAGCATCGCATAAGGTGCACCGGTTGTCGAAATCCCCCTCGATCCCCCTTTCAAAAGGGGGAAGAAGACTCTCCGTGGGTCCTTCCAATCTTGCCCGCCTCAGTGGGGCGAAAAGGGGGAAGACAGGAGATGGAATCGCACCTTTTCGGCATAATGCAAAGGGAGGGATGGGTTTATGTCATCCGGGCGGTCTTTTCATCATAGCGGGCGGAAAAGACGGCGGCTTTGCCGGAAAAGATGTTGCACCGGGTCAACACGTGTTCAGCGACCTCCCGCCGCTTCTCCTCTTCCAGGCTGTTGAAAGCCTCGACAAAAGCCTTTTCATCAGTCAGGCCGGATAAAAGAGGCCAAATCTCTTCGGGCGGCATGTTGGGATCCAGACCTAGGTCCGCTTGTTTCTCGGATCTTTCAAAGAGTTCCCTGGCTCGGTTCAAAAGGCTCTCCAGGTTTTTTCTTATGCTGCCCAGCTCAAGCTCCAGGGTCTCGTAGGCCGCACAGCGCTTGGTTATGGGGCAGATTGTTTCATGCCCGGCCAGTTTTACGCGCACGCCGACACAGGCCTCCATGCTCTCGCCTTTTTCCTTGTTCTTGGCGATCATCAGTTCGAAGAGGTCTTCCATGGTATCCCCATAAAATGGCTTCGCAATTTTATTCGCGATTTTATACGCGATTTTATAAAATCAACTCGCTGCGTTCTTTGGCAGCTTCGATGACCATGCCGGAATTCTTGGTTTGGACAAGATGTTGGCAATTCGCCTGTATATTAGCCACTTCCGGGTCTTTTCTGGTAGGGTCGTGATGGAAAAGGACGAGCTTCTTCACCTGCGCTCTATGGGCAAGCTCAACGGTGGACCGATAATCGGAATGACCCCAATTCCGCCGCTCATCAATCTCCTCCGGCGTGTATTGGGCATCGTGGATCAAAATGTCCGCATCCTTGCAAAAACTGACATAATCAGTCGGTGACCGCCCACGCAACCCATCTTCTCTCAGTTCGTTGTCCGTGATGAAGACAAGGCACTTCTCCCCTTCCCAAAAGCGAAAACCATACCCCCCCTGGGGATGATGAAGCGGGATGCTGTCAATCCGGGTGCCGTCGATGTCCAAGGTGTCGTGACGCAAGATATCCAAATAGGTGATCTGGGACTTAAGATCATCGAATTTCACAGGGAAAAAACCGTCTCCCATCTTGTTGTCAAAGGTGTGCCTGAGCCCTTTCATGCAGGTCGGATAGCCGTCGATGCGTATCTTGCTGCTTGCTTTGTATATGGGAGCGAAGAAAGGGAATCCCAAAACGTGATCCCAGTGGATGTGTGTCATGAGAAGATGAATGTCCACCGGGTTGTCTTCACCGGTGAGTCTGTCGCCCAGTGATCTTATTCCGGTTCCCGCATCTATGATCACTTTCTTGCCGCTTTCGAGAGTAATCTCAAGACAAGTGGTATTGCCGCCGTAAATGATGGTCTCTTCGCCGGGAACAGGAATAGAACCCCGAGTGCCCCAGAACTTGATCTTCATGCCCCTTACCTAGTTTCCATCCAGAAATGGCTCTTTTTCCGCTGAGCGTCGTTCTCCGCGGGTTTCCGCTTGCGGCGTACCTATACGTACGCCTCAGCGAAAATCCTTGTGCGGCTCCCGCCAAAAACCAGCGGGATTTCGCATAGCTCATTTGAGAATTATGGTGCTCAACTAGCTCAACGAAAAAATTCCTCATTTCTGAATTGGAAACTTAAGCTAATGCCCATGGTTCCGCATTTTCATTTCTGGATGGGCACTACCTGAGAAAACCGACCCCTCACGTTCAGCCCAATAGGCATGGACAGCTTAAGAAGAATATGGTTAAATTAAAAGTTATGGCAATTTACGTTATGAGCCCTCGCCTGTCAATTCAAAAAAAGACATGTGAAACCAAAAGGTTAGACAATTCTCGCCACCCCTTCTCGAGCGCCCGACCAGCAATGGCCGGCCGGTCCTTCATTATCGCCCTCTTGTTCTTTCTCCTCCCCTCACTCAGCCACGCCGAGCCGGGAAGTCCATACCGGGCTGCAACCGGTCTGATGGACCTCCGAACCGCATT
>SMTZ1_10003475_pt1 | contig 19798 bp, 16 predicted proteins | sample DeeMarSWOR136_30_FD_25667 | JGI IMG/M metagenome (IMG submission 25667)
TCTTTGCTGATCAGGGCTTCAATGATTTCGTCCAGTTCTCCATCTAAGATTTGTTGAAGGTTGTGAAAACTCAGATTAATTCGGTGGTCGGTGACTCTGTTCTGGGGGAAATTGTAGGTGCGAATCTTCTCTGCCCGCTGACCGCTGCCCACTTGCATCCGTCGCTCTTTATCTATGCTTTCAGCTTGTTTCCGCTGCTCCATATCAAGCAGCCTAGCCCGAAGCACTGCCATGGCCTTCATCCTATTTCTTATTTGAGACCTTTCATCCTGGCAGGCGGCCACTATGCCTGTGGGCAAGTGCGTGATGCGAACAGCCGTAGTTACTTTGTTCACATTTTGCCCGCCGGCACCCCGGCTATGGAAGAATTCCATCTTCAGATCATCCGAACTGATATTGAGGTCAACTTCTTCTGCTTCGGGCAGGACCGCTACCGTAGTTGTCGACGTGTGAATTCTTCCCGAGGCTTCAGTGACCGGCACCCTCTGCACTCGATGAACGCCACGCTCATGCTTGAACCGGCTGAAGGCGCCCCTACCCTTAATCTCGAATATCAGTTCTTTGAAACCTCCTCTTTCACTTTGACTGCTATCAATGACCTCTACCTGCCAACCCTTGGTTTGGGCATATCGACTATACATGCGGAACAAGTCCGCGGCAAAAAGGCTTGCCTCCTCACCACCGGCACCAGCTCTTATCTCCACAATGATATCTCTACCATCATTGGGGTCTTTGGGCATCAAGGAAAGCTTAAGTTCGCGCACAAGCTCATCTTGCTGTTCTCTGAGCTTGCTCACTTCTTCCTTGACTAAGGCCCCCATCTCTGCTTCGGCATGGGAGTCTAGCAGAGCTTCCAGTTCCGTCAGTTCCTCGCCCTTAGTCTTGTATTCCTGATACATGCCAACGATGTCTTCAAGAGTAGCCCTCTCCTTGCTTAACTCTTGAAGCCGCCTGAGATCAGTAGCTATATCTGCTTGAGCCAAAAGCTGACCTAGCTCTTCATAGCGTTTTTGTATTAGTTCCAGTTTCTCAAACATAGCCAATGTTATTATAATATAGCGGCACAAGCTGCTCAAGATTATCTCTGGGTGTCACCCTGAGCGCTGGCGAAGGGTCTCTGGATTGTTCGCTTTGCCCAGAATGACAAGCAGCGAAGGGCTCAGAATGACTCACGGACGTCAAGCTGCTCAAGATTGAATCAAAGGAACTAGAATGAAGCTGGCACCAGGCTGCTATGAATGCTTACGCCGATTAGTCCACCAGGCTGCAGGTATAGCTACAGACGATGCTTCGCTGAAGCAAAAGGCAATCAGCCAGGCGATGAAGATATTGGACGACGAGTTTTCTTATGACCAATTATCTCTTGTGATTGCCAGTAAGATTCACAAGATAGTAAGAGAAGTGACACATAATCCTGACCCTTATCGGGCAACGAAGGAAAGGGAGATGACGCTCGCCAGGGAACTATACCTCCAGTTAACCCACCAACATGGGGACGATCTTCGGGCTTGTCTCCAACTGGCCGCAGCAGCGAATGCCATCGATTTCTTCAGGGAGCTTAGTTCTGCAAAAGACGATATCAAGAAACCTGTGAGCTTTGCTGTGGATGATTCGGAGCCTCTTGAAACAAAGCTGAGGAATGTCTCCAAAGTCTTATACTTGGCAGATAATGCCGGGGAACTCTATTTCGACCTGCCTCTGGTCAAGTACATGCAACAATTCACGCAGGTTATCTATGTAGTCAAACCATCGCCTGTTCAGAACGATTTGACGTTGGAAGATGTCAGGAGGGCTGGCTTGGAAGGTGAGTTGGGCAAGGTTGTCAGCACGGGCATTGCTTCACCGGGAATCCTATTTTCCTTGGCGTCAGCTCAGTTTAGACGAGAATTTGAGTCGGCAGACCTTATATTCGCCAAAGGAATGGGGCACTACGAGGCTTTGTCAGAGTTGCCTACTGGACGGAGGTTCTTCTACTGTCTCATGGCCAAATGCCAACCTGTAGCAGACTCGCTGAGGGTGCCTGTTAACAGTTATGTTGCCATGCTACAATGATTCAAGTACTTGTCCCTGGCAATGGAGAATCACCCTTGATTGGAATAGCTATAATCTCGGCAAAGTGAACAAAACGAACTCGAGAGCTACGACTTTCTTTTCATTTTTCTGCTGTATGCGGGGCAAATTCGATGCGGAAACCGACCAAGCGTGAAGCCATAATAGGTGGCATATCTCTAACAGCTACCGTAGTTTCATCTGTTCTTATCATTAATCATCGAGGCTACATTGAAGAGATGTCACACTGGGGCTATGTTGGTTGCTTTTTCATCAACGTTATCACCAACGGGACCATAGTGTTGCCCGGCGTCGGCCCTGTTTTTACATTTACACTGGGTGGGGTACTAAATCCTGCCATAGTCGGCGCCGTAGCTGGAATTGGTGAAGCTATAGGTGCTATCGGCGCTTATTTCACCGGATACGCTGGCAGGGGACTATTCCGAGACAGTAACAGCCGCCTTTACCTTCGCCTGAACAATATTGTTGAACGCTACGGTTCTAAAGCCATTTTCTTCGTGTCAGCTGTATTGTTTCCTCTTTTCTACCTCTTCGCTGTCTTTCTGGGCATGGTTCGCTTTGGTTTTGTAAGCTTCTTCCTCGCCACCTGGGCGGGCAGGACCGTCAAAAACATGGCTCTAGCTTACCTAGGATACTTTGGTTTGGGCTCTATTCTACGATGGCTGGGCATCGACATTTAATCCACCCTGTTGATTCTGCAATCCCGTTGAGACTTAGTTAGCATTCGAAGCAAATCTACAGAGATTTCCATAAAGCGTTGCGAATTTTGTCGATTGTTTTGACTTGAATTTCATAAGCTATTTTGGTATATTCTTGAATCAGACGGGGCTGTAGCTCAATCGGGAGAGCGTCTGACTGGCAGTCAGAAGGTAGTGGGTTCGAATCCCATCAGCTCCACCAACAAGAAAGGTCAGTTCTTCTTTCTCTTTACGTCTCAATAACAGCCTAGATATGAAGTCCCAAGTCGTAAGGAGAAACTCTAGATACCAATATCTAAATCCTGAACAAATTCAAAGCACAAAGTGTAAATGGCCAAAACAGTTTGCATATTTGAATTTCGACATTCAGATTTGTCTCGAGTTTAGTATTTAACATTTATAATTTTGCCTTTGGGGGTCGCTGTGTCCCGACAAGTCGAGGCTCTCCAAGATAGCCTTCCTGCCGCTGTCACAAGAGATCTGGTGAGAGAGAACGGTAGTCGTCTCTGTCACCCTTGCTCCGGCTCAATCAGTCCATAGTCGCCGTCTCCACGTCTGTATAGTAGATTTAGCCTGTCAGTATCGGCATCCATGAACAGAAAGAAATCATGCCCCAGAAGCTCCATCTGGCCGATAGCCTCATCTACGGGCATGGGTTTGACCAAGAAATGCTTGGTCTTTACCACCCTCTTAGGAGACTCCATTTTCTCTTCTTCGATTGCCGCTCCCTGCCGGGCGAAAGAAACGCCTCTGCTCTTCTTATCATATAATTTACCTTTGTACCGCTCAATTCGCTTGGATAGTACATTCACTACTTTGTCAACGGCTGTGCGCATATCCTTAGACTTCTCCTGAGCCCTAAGCAAGACACCTCTGCTATCAAGTGTAACCTGAACCGTGAATCGCTGGTCAGGCAGCTTGGTACCTTCCCGGGAAATCTCTACCTTGCCTTCATTGAGGGTAGGCAAGTAACGTCCCAGTTTGCCAATCTTCTTCTCAACGTATGCCTGTATTGTCTCAGAAATCTCAACATTATTCTTGGCCACAATCTGCAGCTTCATTTCTCCTCCTTCAGTTGTGAATCTCTCTTGCTAGAGTCAAGCCCCAAACAGACGTAGCCCCCCTATTCTTGAGAGCTGCCGCACACGACTCCAGTGTAGCTCCCGAGGTACATACATCATCTATAAGCATGATTTGTTTACCATTTACCCTTTCGTCACGGCACACGAAAGCATCAGCTACATTCTTGCGGCGCTCTTCTACATCAACCGCCCTCACCTGAGGTAGTGCCTCTTTAATCCGAACAAGGCAATCCTGCCTCCCCAACTCTCTAGCGAGAAGGCTAGACTGGTTATAACCCCTCTGTCTCAACCGCCGGGAATGAAGAGGCACGCCAACCAGAGCCTCACCGGGCAGGGGATTTGCTTTCAGGTAATCAGCCAACAATCCGGCCAGACACGGAGAGATTGCCTTCAAATTTCGGTATTTCAACTCATGAATGGACTTCCGTACCACCTCATCAAACTTGAATGGAGAACGGATGCCGTCAATCTCAGTTTGCCTTTGCCGACAGCTTGCACATACAATGCCGCTAGCTTGGGGTCTCCCACAGTGGGGGCAAAAGGGAGGCAGTAACCTCGGCAGTTTTGCCAGACAATCAGGGCAAAGAAAATCACCCACCCTTCCGCAACCAATGCATCGGCGCGGAAAAAAGGAGTCAACCGCCACCTCAATTAATTTACCTGGACCAAGCACATCCTATATTAAGGAGTATACTCTCGGCGTGTGCGGGTGTGAAGTTCTCCACTAAGAACAGGCTCATTAAGGTATACTTCGCCATTCCTAATCTTCACATTGTAGCCACAATTAGGATTCGTACACACCCAAGCCTTGTAGTGAATCGGTGCCCCCTGACTACCAAAGTCAGACAGAGGCACCAGATCCCCCTTTCCACATTTCTGGCACTTCGGGAATGAAGAGTTTTCCAAGTTCCACCTCCACAATTAATTTATTTGCCTATATGAAAAAGAGCAATTATATACTATCAAAAATCCGTTTGCAAGGCTAGTTTCACCGACCAGCCAAAGTTTCCTACATTTTCTGTAGCCCTTCCTGAGGACCCAACCCAACGACCGACAGACAGGTATAAATAGCCCCCGCTGGTGTCAGTTGGCTTCTCATCAACCTGATTGCTTTGACTTCGATAGGATATTTATCTTCAAAAACACTAGAACCCACAAGCTCGCCAAAGCTTCTTCTTTCCGGGGCTGATGCTCCTTCTCTAATCCGGGCCAAAGTCAAATGTGGCACAAACGGACGCTCCTCCTTCGCAAATCCCAGAGCGGCCAGTGCGGAGTCAATGTTCTGCTGCAACCTGGATAGCCTGTCCAGCTCTCCACCAACCCCAACCCAGAACACCCGCGCTTGCTTCAGGCTGGGAAAAGCTCCCAGGCCCGAAATCTCCAAACGGAATGGAGAAATCCCGTGCACCGCTCTTTTCAGAGCTTCAGCTATGTCTGTTACTTGCTTAGAAGGAATATTGCCCAGAAACTTCAACGTCAGGTGAATTCCTCCCGGGTCCACCCACTTCACGAATCTATGTTCGTCCCTCTCCAATCCCCTTCTCAGCCTGCCTAGTCCCTTCTTAGCCTCTTCCGGCAGTTCGATGGCAACAAAGGAACGGATCTGCTGAGGATTATCTGCCACCCTTGCTCCTTGCGTCCTTGGATAACAGTCTTTGGGCATTAGCTCCCAGGATGCTAGCTTTGTCCTCTTCGGAAAGCTGGGCAGATTGGATTTGGGCAATCACTCGATTCTGATGCATCAGAGGATAGTCAGTGCCGAACAGGATTTTATCACTGCCAATGATGTGACTCACCTGCTCAAAGATCTCGGGCTTGTACAGAAAAACCGTAGCTGCGCTATCAAAGAAGACATTAGCTAAAGACTCGCCTACTTCGGGCATCAGGCCATAAAAAGGCAAGCCGCCACCCCAGTGAGCACAAACAAGCTTCAAGTACGGGAAAGCCGTGATGAAGGAGTAGAGAAGGTCAGGGGTGATACGACCCTTGCCAGAATACTCATGGCCCACCGGCTCGGAAGAGTGAGTCAGAACAATCAGGTCATGCTCTACTACCGCATCAACTAGAGGCTTCATTGTCTTTTTGTCAGCCAGATCAAAGCCCTGTACCTCGGACCTTAGTTCGCCAATTCCCTTTGCCCCAGCTTTGGCACATCGCTCCAGCTCGGATATCGCAGCATCTCCCGCCCTGGGTTGAATAGCGCAGAAGCCGATGAGCCTTGTGGGATAGCGTGATACTGACTCTAGAATGTAGTCGTTCGTTCTCTCACAGAGTTCATGGCTTACCCAGCCGATGTTAAGAACGACAGACAGGTCAATGCCGGCTTCATCCATGCTGGCAAGCACTTCCTCTGCCGTGGCCATCCGGGCTTTCGGATGGGAATAAAGCAAAGAAAAACAAGGATCGAGCTTGCTGTATTCGTCACGCCCTTCCCTTAGCCAAGGAGGAAATACATGGGTATGGAAATCTATGATCACTTAGGGCATTATACCCAAACGACCAAAAATACTAAATACCATAGCCTTCAGTCATTGTGGGGCACGACAGTGGCGAAGCAATCTCAAGGCAACTATGCGAGATTGTCACGCTTCGCTCGCGACGATGATGGGGTGGGGCAAAACGAAATTGCCCCCATCTAAGACTAGAAAACGTTTGACAATGCAGGGCGCGATATGATACGAACTACATTTTCAGAAGATCTAGACTATTGCCGTGGAGGAATTCAAGATGTTAGACGTCCGTGCAATTAAAAAAGATACGCTCCATAACGTGATGGTCCAGCAGTTGTATAGCCTCAACTACGTGTGGATGCGGATCGAAGGTCTTATCCAGCAGAAAGCTCCAGAAGTATACGGGAGCGAGGACTATTATCAGATTTTCGAAGACTATGGTTCGGAGGAAGCCAGACGGTTGCTCAAAGTTCTGGGTTTTCCAAGGAAGGAAATCAAAGACCTGGCCAGGTTTTTGAAATATTCTCACTGGGCTATTTTTGAGAGTATCGAAATAACGGAACTGACCACAAACAGCTTCAGAATGCGCACACTCGATTGCTCGGCGCAGCGTGCCGCGAAGAGATGGGGCATGGAGTACTATGACTGTGGAGCCGGAGGCCTGCGGATTCGCAGCGGCTTCTTTAAAGGTATTAACCCTAAGTCAAAGGCCCAGAGGATTTTCACCCCACCTGAAACCGGACCTGAAGGTACACGTGCAATCGTTTCTTGCGAGTGGCTGATTTCATTGGAGTGAGGCACTTCATGGCGACTAAGAATTGAGTTGACCCCTTTTTGGTCTTGACACGGTGAGGGGTGGGGTATAGTATGAATAGTGTCAGGTAAGATTTGCAGAACGGGACTTTTTTTCTGTGAAGGGCCAGAATATGGCAGAGGAGGGGAAATGAAACGCAAATCCATTGGAATCGCGTTAGTCACAGTCCTGCTAGGTATGGTTCTAGGCAATAGCATCGCTTGCACCACCCCGGTCGTCGAGTATCACCTAGCTATCAGCAGCACGGATGGTGGCAAGGTCACCGGGCCCGGAGAGGGTACGTTCCACTATTGTCCACAACAGGGTGAGAGGGTTAACCTGGTGGCGAGTCCCGACGCCGACTACCGATTTGTCAACTGGACTGGCGATGTCGATACTATTGCCGATGTCAATGATGCCACCACTACCATCACCGTGAACGACGATTATTCCATAAGAGCCAACTTCGCCAAGCCATACAGCCTCACCACCTCCAGCACAGAAGGAGGATCGGTAACCACTCCCGGAGAAGGGACTTTTGTCTATGACGAAGGTGATGTGGTGAAACTGGTGGCGACTCCAGATCCTGGCTACGGGTTTGTCAACTGGACTGGCGATGTGGTTACCGTTGCCAATGCCAACGCTGCCTCAACCACCGTCACCATGAATGGTGACTACTCCCTGACGGCCAACTTTGAAGCACTAGCGGAGTACGACCTTACCACCTCCAGCACCACTGGTGGCTCGGTCACAGTACCCGGGGAAGGGACTTTCACATATTACGATGGCACGGTGGTGAACCTAGTGGCCACGGCAAATAGCGGCTACTACTTCGTCAACTGGACTGGCAATGTGGGCACCATCACCAATGTCAACGCTCCCACAACCACCATCACCATGAACGACAATTATTCCATAACCGCCAACTTTGAGCACATACCTCCAGGGAAAGCCGCCCTTACCACCTCCAGCACGGCTGGCGGCTCGGTAACCACTCCTGGTGAAGGGGCTTTCTTATATAACGTTGGGGAAGTGGTTAGCCTGGTGGCCAGCCCAGCCAGTGGCTACAGGTTTGTAAACTGGACTGGCAACGTGGGCACTATTGCCAATGTCAATGCTGCCACAACCACCATCACCATGAATGGAGACTATTCGATAACGGCCAACTTCGTGGCGGTATATGACCTCACTATCTCCAGTACCGCTGGTGGGTCGGTAACCACCCCTGGTGAAGGGACCTTCACCTATGATGGAGGAATAGTGGTCAACCTGGTGGCGACGGCAAATAGTGGCTACTACTTCATCAACTGGACTGGAGATGTGGGCACCATTACCGATGTCAACGCCTCCACAACCACCATCACCGTGAACGACAATTATTCCATAACCGCCAACTTTGAGCAGCTACCTCCGGGAAAGGTCGCCCTTACCACCTCCAGCACAGCTGGTGGCTCGGTAACCACCCCTGGTGAAGGGCCTTTCACGTATGATGAGGGAACAGTGGTCGACCTGGTGGCTGAAGCTGAAGAGGGTTATTGCTTTGTCAACTGGACTGGCGATGTGGGCACCGTCACCAATATGAATGCTGCTAGCACTACCATCACCATGAATGATGACTATTCCATAACAGCCAACTTTGTCAGACTTATCGAACAGTATGACCTCACCATCTCCAGCACGGATGGGGGGTCGGTAACGGTTCCTGGAGAGGGGACCTTCACCTATGATGGAGGAACAGTGGTCAACTTGGCGGCGACGGCAAATAGTGGCTACTACTTCGTCAACTGGACTGGCGATGTGGACACCGTTGCCAATGTCAACGCTGCCACAACCACCATCACGATGAATGGCGACTACACTATCACCGCTAATTTCGTTGACCCTTAATCTCTTTGACCCCCCTTGTAGCTGCGGCTGATGAAGGCTACCGGTTTGATGAGTCGACCGGCGATCCGGAAACCATTGCTGATATCAACGCCGTTGTCACCGTGAACGGTGACTACTGCATAACAGCTGACTTTGTCAGGCAATCCATCTGCGGATAGCCAGTAACTTGAATTGACCTTGCTTCCCGGGCAGTGAATCGTGCGGGCAAGGTATGAGAATGGGCACCCGGCTTTTGTCACTCATAATTCGCTGACTATTTGCCGGACGCAGATGAACTTGCGGGAGAATCTCGGGAAAAGACTTAACATTGTGAGGGTGATATAATAGTACCCGAGCGTGGTGCAATAGCACCATGAGCCAGACGTTTTGGGAAAACCGAACTACAAGAAATCTCAAGAACTCGCCGCACAAGAACGGCCTGCCAATCGCCTTTTAGGTGTTAAGAGTGGACAGCCAGAGTCTTGCACACAAAGTTGATGGTGTAGCGAGCCAGCGAGGCTGCAAATTATTGGTTTCCCCACTAACCAAGTTGGCTGAGTGATGGTAGAGATGACTAAGTTAAGAGCCTGGAAATACTTCCCGGTGGTGATGACGTTGATGTTGGTTCTGGGATTGTGCGCCGTAGGTCCACTAGGCTGTGGGAACCCGGTGGTCACCATCCCCGATGCCGGCCTGGATGCTGCCATCAGGGAAGCCTTGAATAAACCGGAGGGAGAGCTCTATGCCTCGGAGCTTGCCTGGCTAACGATACTGGATGCTTTTGACAGAGGCATCCATGACCTGGAGGGGCTTGAGTATTGTACCAACGTAAAACTCATGGGGCTTTGGGGTAATCAGATAAGCGATATATCCCCGCTTGCTAAACTGACCAACCTGACAGAACTCGACCTTACGGGTAACCGGATAACGGATATCTCCCCACTTGTTGAACTCACCGACTTAAGAACGCTGTCTCTTGCGGAAAACCAGATAAGCAACATATCCCCGCTTGCTAACCTAACCAAGCTGGCATGGCTGGTTCTTGCGAAGAATCAGATAAGCGATGTGTCCCCCCTTGCCAACCTCACCGGCCTGACAGTGTTGATTCTTCACGCCAACAACATAAGCAATCTGTTCCCCCTTACTAACCTCACCAGCCTGACAACTCTCTCTATTAGTGAGAACCAGATAGACAATACATCTCCACTTGCTAACCTCACCAGCCTGACAACCCTCTCTCTTAGTGAGAACCAGATAAGCGATATATCCCCGCTTGCTAACCTTACCAGCCTGACGGGGCTTGGTCTCGAGCATAACCAGATAAGCTATATATCGTCACTTGCTAACCTCGCCAGCCTGACAGAGCTGAATCTTGCAAGGAATCAGATAAGCGATATATCCCCGCTTGCTAACCTCACCAGCCTGGCAGGGCTTGGTCTCGAGCATAACCAGATAAGCAATATATCCCCGCTTGCTAACCTCACCAGCCTGACAACCCTCTCTCTTAGTGAGAACCAGATAAGCGATATATCCCCCTTTGCTAGCCTCACCAGCCTGACAGGGCTCCTGCTTTCGAAGAACCAGATAACCAGTACGCTCCCGCTTGCTAACCTCACCAGCCTGACAACCCTCTCTCTTAGTGAGAACCAGATAAGCGATATATCTTTCCTCTACAACCTCACTAATCTGGAGCAGCTCGCACTTGATGGCAACCAAATAACTGATATAAGCGCGCTGTCCGGTCTCACTGACTTGAGGGCCATCTGGCTCGATAGCAATAATATTGCCGACATATCGCCGCTTTCCGGTCTGACCAAGATTGGCGAAGTTGAGGAAGATTGGTGGCTCGATGAGAGAGAAGAGATGGAAATCTGCCTTGGTCTCCGCGACAATCAAATAACTGATATCGGACCCTTAGTGCAAAATGAAGGCCTTTCAGAAGGGGATGGGATTGACCTTCGAGGTAATCCGTTAAGCAGTGATTCTGTCAGCACATACCTACCTCAACTTGAGCAGAGGGGTGTCAACGTCCTTTGTGATGCTTAGGAATTGTCGCTAGCGCCAGGGTGTTTCACGGCCACTGCGGCTTACGCCCCAAGGGTAGAGGAAACAGGAATTCTGCTGAGTTCACAGACAAATGCCCGCTCACCAACGTGTTGGGGGGGCTGTTAAAGCTTGATTAGAATGCCAGGCCGCCAATGGTTGAGTTCATGACTGAGCATCCAACCCTGAAGCCCATAGTGAGGGTTGAGTTATTGCTCGCTCTGGTAATAACCACCATAATGGTCAACACTACTCCGGCCGAGAAGACTGCCATAGTAGGCTTGCTAGCGCTGGCCTCGGTGGTCATATCTCAACTGTTCCGCCTTCGGTCGGCAGAATGATCCTCATTCCACTATCGCCGAGATTATCCGCGTAGAATTCGGGCTTCTCCGAGTGCACCGGTATAAGCATCTGCGGTTGAATTTCACGGGCAAGTCGCAGTAGGTCGGGACCACAGGCATGCCCCGAAGCATGTAATCCCCTCTCTTCCTCGGGTATTTCCCATTCGCCGTTTCTTTCTACAGGGACGCCGAACGCTCGTAATTGGAAGCGCTCGAGCCAGTGGTGCAAACGCCAGAAGTCCATCTCCTGTTCTTCATTGTGAGGTTCGCTGGAGCTAAAGACATAAAGGCTACCGGCCCGGGGCTGTATGCTGGGCAGCTCATTCAAGTCCCAGAAGCTGAAGCAGAGGATAAAATCATCCTGGTTAGAACTGACATCCTTAGCCAGTACAATTCTGCTGGAGTAGTCCTCGTAGATATTTCGCAACCATGCATCAGGACTCTTACTGGCAGTTGTCTCTTGATAGATGACAATGGCATCCTCCTGGGCAATGTCCGGTATCTCCGGCTCGAGAAGGCGCATTATCTTCAGAAGATAAGCGTCCTTCGGTAAAATAGCCAGCTTCCTTCTCGTGTCCCTGGCAACCTGCAAAAAGGTAAGCAGGCGATTTACATCCCTGGGAGAGAAATCGGCAATGACCAGACCCCGGGCATCGTTAATAGCTTTGAAACCATTTTCATATACTTCCTCCTCGGAGATATTCGTCGCTTTGCCCACATTGGTACCTTCCAGGATCAACGCCCTAGGGTGCAGGCGAGATGCCTCGTCCACAAACGCCTCGGTGAGTTTACCATGCCTGCCATGAAGCCGTAGGTCACCGCTATAAACCACCCAACCAGAGCTTGTCTCAATGCCCCAGGAACAGGCACCGGGAATGGAGTGATCCACGGGGAAGCAGCGCAGATTAAAGCTACACTTACCGATATCATCCAGCAGTTGTGAGTCCAGCTTTTTCTTTCGGGTAGCTTTTCCCCAAAATTTTTCGGCATCCTCACTCAGCTTGAGCTTATCGGCAACGCAGAAGCGACGTTGACGGTCACCGCCGCTGCTGGTAACGTAAGCCCCCTGCTTCCATCCCTCCAGACATTCCTCCACCCTGGGGGTGAAATAGCACACCTGCTGGTCGAAAGGCGATTTGCCTGAGTCCTGTATGGCCTTGGCGATAAAAGCTGTGGTCGCCGTGGCATACACCGGGATATCTTCTCTCAAGAACGATATGTGACCAGAGTGATCAAGATGGGCGTGGGTTAACAGAATGCCATCTATGTTTTCAAGTCTGCGATAATGCTCCGCTCGGCGAAACTGCTGCCACAGGTCCTCCGTCTCCAAATCAGCGCGATAAATTCCTTTAAGGTGGGGAAGCAGCCCCATTACCAACAGGTCGAGGAGACCTGCTCCCGGTCGAGGCTTCAAGTATTCCTCGTAAAAATCTCGATACTTGCGATAGGGATAGCCAAAGTCCAGAAAGAGCTTCCCTATATCGTCTTCGAGAAGGACCTTATTGCCTCCGATTTCGCCCACGCCGCCGTAGAATGTAAGCTCAACCATGATGGTAGTCTATCACAGGAAAAGCGAGGGACTCTATTTTCTCCATCATCGCGAGCACTTAATGTAATGCTCTTTGTTATTGCGCACGAAGCGTGACAATCTCATCAGACCCGGACAGATTGCTCCGGTTGGCTTCATCATCCTCACAACGATAAGCGGGCTGTCATGAACAGTCGAACTTAACTGCAAAACAATCAGCCCGCACTGAGCAATTCCAGCATCTTGTTGACATCCGTCGTTGGTGACTTGCAGTTATAATTCAGGCAAACATAAGCGGTGGCCTTGCCCTCGATGCTGGTTTGATTTCTGGTGAATGCGGCCAGCTGAGACATCTCGGGCGAGTCCTGTTCATCAGGATTGAGTAGCACCACTTTGTTCGGCAAGAAACGCGTTCTTAGCGCTTTCACCATAGTGCTGGTATCCTCTGCCTGAGCATTCCCAGCGATAACCACTTCGTAAGAGGGCCCAACTCCGAAGTCCAGAGCGACCATAAGTTGACTATGCGCCGATGGTGATTGTTTGACGCTTTGGGAAAAAGCACGACCGACTGCCGCCGCTTTCTCTTCCCAATCAGGTGTGGCAGTCATGCGCCCCAGACGAAGCAAGTTCAGCATGGCCACAGAATTTCCTGATGGAATAGCGCCATCATGAATCTCCTTCTTCCTGACCAACAGGCTTTCGCCATCTTCGGGCGTGAGATAGAGCCCACCAGTGTCTCCATCCCAGAAATGCCTTAGCATATCTTCAGTCAGCTCAACAGCGACCCTAAGATATTTCACGGCGAAAACGGCCTCATACAGTTCCACTAAACCCCAAACCAGAAAAGCATAGTCATCCAAATTTGCCTGTACGCCAGCTTGACCATCCCGATAGCGATGCCAAAGACGGCCATCCGTTTTGCGCATATTCCCGACGAGAAAATCCGCAGCATGCCGGGCAGCTTCAGCATACTCAGGCTCATCAAAATATTGAGCGCCTTTCGCCAATGCAGCAATCATGAGCCCATTCCAATCAGTCAGAATCTTATCGTCCTTCATGGGATGAACGCGTTTTTCGCGGTAAGCAAACAATTTTTGCCGTATCGCTTCCAAATGCGACTCAAGGTCTGATCGGGACAGACTCAGATCGGAGGCCAGCTCCTCGAGCGACTTTGTTACATGCAAGATGTTAACCCCACTCTTTCTTCCAGTGCGCTGCTCCGCAAAATTGCCATCTTTTTCAATGTTGAATACTCTGGCCACGAAATCCCGTTCCTCATCCCCAAATAGCCGAAAGACCTCCTCCTGCGTCCAAAGGTAGAATTTCCCTTCCTCTCCCTGGCTATCGGCATCTTCAGCCGAATAAAACCCGCCTTCCGGGGCTGTCATATCCCGCAGAACATAAGTGAAAATCTCCCGTGCCGTCTTTCCATAATCTCCCTTTCCGGTCGCCTGATATGCCTCGGTGTAAGCCATGGCCGACATGGCTTGATCGTAAAGCATTTTCTCAAAGTGCGGCACAAGCCACTGTGAATCTGTTGCGTAGCGGTGCAAGCCAAACCCAACGTGGTCATAGATGCCCCCACGCCGCATCGCCTGAAGGGTTTTCTCCACCATATCCAGCGCTGCACTGTCGCCGGTACGTTTCCAGTAGCGGAGCAAAAACAGAAGATTGTGCGGGGTGGGAAACTTCGGGGCATTGCTGAAACCACCATGCCGCCCATCAAAGAGTTTGGCAAGCTGCTCGTATGCGAGCTCCAGTGTCGTTTCATTGAGTTCTGCACCGGGCATGCCCTGCGAGGTCTGTTGCAGTAAGGTGGCGATTCTGCCGGAAACATTTAACGCTTCACCTCGCCGGCTTGCCCAGAGCTCTCTTACACCCGGAATTAGCTCCATCATTCCAATCAGTCCAAATCGGCCGGCCCTTGGTATGTAAGTGGCGGCGAAGAAGGGTCTCTTATCTGGCGTCATAATGATGGTGAGAGGCCAACCTCCACCCCCTGTCATCAAATGACAGATGCTCATGTAGACACTATCTATATCGGGACGCTCCTCACGATCCACCTTAATGGATACGAAAGCTTCGTTCATAAGCCTGGCTACTTCGGGATCCTCGAACGACTCGTGTGCCATCACGTGGCACCAGTGGCATGTCGAATATCCTATGGACAGAAAAATGGGTTTATCTTCACTTTGAGCTCTCTCGAACGCCTCTGTGCCCCACGGGTACCAATCCACCGGGTTATGCGCATGTTGCCGCAAATAGGGGGAAAGTTCATTTATCAGCCGATTAGGCACCTAAGACTCCTTCGTACTAAGCATTCCCATTACACTCTCCAGCCCAATCTAATTCTTTTCTTTCTACTTTTCAAGGTGACGGGGCCAGCCGCACTGACAAGGCCCATATGCTTGCACTACTTTCCAAGAAGAGACTACCTGACCCACAGTTCGAGTCCAAATCCTCGACGAACAGGCTGGGCCAAATAGATACACTTTTCACCACAGGCTGTGCGCTCTAGTTCCTCTTTATTTTATAGTTCATGGCCTAAAATGGCCATTGCGCGCACCTCATTCTCTTCCGTTGCCAGCCACCTGCCCACCAGGCCTTGGCTCGCCTGCCAAATTTGTACGGCGAGCAGGCACGCGGTAGTATAACAATCTCACTGGTCCCTGAAATTGCTAGGTTGCTACGCTCCTCACAAAGACAGAGAGAATCCTCGCAACAGAAGAACCCAAAATTGGGAGGTGATAAGCTGCAGCTTTTCCAGTATACTTACCGGCATGGACAACATGTTCCTTGTGGACAAGCCTAAAGGGCTTACCTCGTCCCGGGTGGTAGAGCGGATAAAAAGGAAATTCAACGTGAAGGCTGGCCACACCGGAACCTTAGATCCTTTGGCAACGGGGCTTCTGGTTGTTCTCACCGGTAAGTTCACAAAAAACGCATCCTCATTTCTCAAGCTGGACAAGGCTTACGAAGTCAAGGTTATTCTCGGCATCGAAACAGATACTTTTGACTCTGAGGGAGTGGTTTTGCAGCGAAGAGATAACGAAGTAACCAGAGAAGAACTGGAAAAGGTGTTGAAGGAATTTTCCGGCGACATCTGGCAGACTCCCCCGCCATATTCAGCTAAGAAAATAACGGGACGAAAAGCTTATCAACTAGCCAGAAAGGGCATAAGCGTAGATATACCACCAAAAAAGGTAAGCATTTATTCTCTGGAGCTCAGGGAGTTCCAGTTTCCCTATTTCACGATTGCTTGCGAGGTATCTTCGGGATTTTACGTTAGAAGCCTTGCCCATGATATCGGGGAGAGGCTCAGGGTGGGCGCTACCGTAGTAGAAGTTCGCCGCACCAGAGTGGGCCCCTACCAAGTGGAACAGGCCAAGGGCTTAGAAGAGATCCTGGGCTACAGGTAGAAAAGCCTCGCTTGTCAGCGGCAGGGGACGAGCTCAGCCGAATTGTCGCGTCAGAAGCGCAGGTTTTTGTATTGTCTTTTCATTGATTGGGTTACGGTCTCCGTGATACAATATTCAAGCAATGGCTACTGAGAAAGAGAAAGCAGTCGAACTAGCTATAGAGCAAATCGAGAGGCAATATGGCAAAGGTTCGATTATGAAGTTAGGCGAGGTTCCAGCCAGAGTAGCCGGAGATGCCATTCCCACCGGGGCACTATCTCTTGATCTGGCTTTAGGAATAGGCGGCATACCCAGAGGACGAGTTATAGAGATATTTGGTTCCGAGGCTTCAGGTAAAACTACACTCGCCCAGCATATAATCGCGGAGGCCCAAAAAGCCGGCGGTATCGCAGCATATATTGATGCTGAGCATGCCTTTGACCCCAACTATGCCGCTAACTGCGGTGTCAACTTGCGCGATTTACTTATCTCCCAACCCGACACCGGCGAGCAAGCTCTGGAAATCACGGAAACACTGGTGAGAAGCAGCGCTGTAGACATTATAGTCATAGACAGTGTAGCTGCCCTGGCGCCCAGAGCTGAGATAGAAGGCGAGATGGGCGATGCCCATGTTGGTTTGCAGGCACGATTGATGTCTCAGGCACTGAGAAAGTTGAGTGCCGCTATTAGTAAGTCCAAAACAGCAGTTGTTTTTATTAACCAGCTGCGGGAAAAGGTAGGAATTTTTTTCGGTAATCCTGAGGTAACTCCCGGCGGCCGGGCGCTCAAATTCTATAGTTCGGTGAGGATAGACTTGAGGCGAGGCGACTCGATCAAACAGGGCACAGAAATGGTAGGCGCGAGGGTAAAGGCCAGGGTGGTTAAGAATAAAGTAGCTCCTCCCTTTCGCAGCGCTGAATTTGATATTATGTTTAATCACGGGATAAGCAAAGAAGGGAATCTAATTGACCTCGGGATAAAGACAGGCGTGGTGAAGAAAGCTGGCGCCTTCTTTGCTTATGGCAATACCAAGTTGGGGCAGGGCAGGGAAAATGCCAAGGATTACCTTAGAGAGCACCCTGAACTAGCTTCACAACTAGAAGACACAATAAGAGCTTCGACAGTTAGTCCCAGCATCTCCCCTGGAGAAGGTCCAGAAACGTCTACGCAAGAAGACTAGTATAGATAGGAAAAGCCGGTTGTCAGACAGTAGTTCCTTGCAGGACTGTCTCAACGCAGCCTATCATTATCTCAGTTATCGCCCGCGCAGCGAAGGGGAAATCAGGCAGTGGCTTCACCGACGCGGTTTTGCCAACGAAGCGGCAGAGAAAGCGATTGCCAAACTCAGAGAGCAAAACTTGAGCAATGATTCCACCTTCGCCCAATTCTGGACAGATAACCGCTTATCCTTCAGGCCTAAGAGCAGAAGATTGATAAAAAAGGAACTGAGAGATAAAAAAGTAGCTGCAGAAATCATTGAACAAGTGACCAAGGACATAAATGACGAAGAGATTGCTTATAAGCTAGGCTCTGGCCGGATGCACGCCCTTGCCCATTTAAATTATCCAGACTTTTACCGACGTCTATCAAGTTACCTCACTTACCGTGGTTTTGGTTACGAAGTGGTAAAGCGCACCGCGACTCTTCTCTGGCAGGAAAGGGAACAAGACTAGGATGATAGACTGGGAATTGGTGGCAAGAATCGCTGGCGGTGGTTCTGGCTCTACCCTCATCGTCTTGGCGATTCTATGTATTGTAATTTGGCTGATAGGGCTTGTCGCGCGAAGAAGAGCTGCAAAAGACAAGAGGTGAACTAAGATGTTTGGCCTGTATCAAATGGCTTTTGGAGGGTTAACCTGGGGCAACGTCCTGATGCTCTTCATTGGGGGTGGGCTCATCTATCTTGGCGTGGCCCGAAAGATGGAGCCCTTTTTGTTACTCCCCATCGGTCTGGGCATCATGATGGTTAATATACCGTTTACTGGATTAATGGTCTATGCCCCGGCAGAGCCCGGGGCTATCCCACTGCCGGCATCAGGCGGACTGAAGGAGATAGCCGAAGGGAAAATAGGACTCTTAAATTTGCTTTACCAGTATGGGTTAGAGAGCGAAATAATCCCCTTGCTTATCTTCCTGGGGATTGGTGCCCTGTCGGATTTCTCCCCCGCTATAGCTCGTCCGTTGTCTTTTATGTTTGGGGCTACGGCCCAGCTAGGAGTTTTTGTTGTATTCCTTATTGCTTACCTTACAGGATGGTTCACCATAAACGAAGCTGTCTGTGTTGGTATTATCGGGGGCTCCGATGGCCCCCCTACGGTTTACCTTACCGTAGCGAAAGCACCCCAGTTGTTGGGCCCTATCACGCTAGTAGCTTATTCCTATATGGCCCTGGTGCCTATACTCCAGCCACCAATAATAAGATTGCTTACCACGAAGAAGGAGCGCCAAATATATATGAAGCCCCAGATACGAGAGGTTTCTAGGTTAGAGAAGGTCATATTCCCCATAGTCGTCTTCGTGGTGGCTGCTTTACTTGTCCCTAACTCGGCACCTCTTATCGGCATGCTCATGTTTGGAAATTTGCTTTCTGTTACGGGTGCCACCGACAGGCTAGCAGCATCAGCAGGTGGCGTATTCGTAGATGTACTAACATTTTTGTTAGGGCTGACCGTCGGGGCACTGATGCCAGCGGCGGTATTCTTGAACCCCAAGACTCTGATGATTATTGGCCTAGCTGTATTAGCCTTTGCCTTTGGTACCGCTGGCGGCATCTGGGGAGCGCAAATAGCCAATTTATTCCTAAAAGAGAGGATAAACCCGTTGATTGGTGCAGCAGGTGTCTCCGCGGTTCCTATGGCAGCCAGGGTGGCTCAGGTAGAGGGGCAAAAGGCGAACCCCAGAAACTTCTTGCTGATGCACGCCATGGGACCCAACATGGCAGGTGCTATCGCTACCTCGGTGGTTGCTGGAATATTCATGGCCATAGTCTGATAGCTTGACAGTCCACTCTCACAAGGGCTATATTTTACCAGCCGAGGGCCATTAGCTCAGTTGGTTAGAGCACGGTCCTGATAAGACCGGGGTCTGTGGTTCGAGTCCACAATGGCCCACCATCTCGTTAATTGCATTCACCTCGCTTCGTTCGGCAGCCTCGGCTCATCACAGACGGCTCAGAAAAGGTCAAGTTGCGATCTCAATATCATTGTTGTAGTATGTCCAAGGCATAGAATCCAAGCTGTCGTCAATCGGAGGATATCATGGCACAAGATTACGGAATTATTGACGTCTGGATGCAGCACCCGACACCCAAGCACGTGAACCAACCTTGTTTTGATTCCCTGCGCAGATGGACTGGAAGAGTGGAGAAACTGACCCAGGATATTCCAGTAGAGTTCACCACCGGTGCCATGGATGAAGGTGGTGTTCAGGTGGGTCTAATATGTGCCTGGTGGGGTCCTCAAGGGCCGACCATCTCCAACGACGAAGTGGCAGCTATTGTCAAAAGGCATCCTGACCGCTTTGTGGGTAT
>SMTZ1_10018480_pt1 | contig 19791 bp, 14 predicted proteins | sample DeeMarSWOR136_30_FD_25667 | JGI IMG/M metagenome (IMG submission 25667)
GGAATCTCCTTAACCTCTACAGCAATAGGTCCACCGGGAAGCTCTTTGACAGCTTGCCTTACTATCTTAACGGATTCAAGTGTCTCAAGGAGACGGACAACAGCCTTGGCAAAAACATCACCTTCCGGCTGGCTGATAACGTTCCAGTCAAGAGCTTCATATGCTGCGTACGGGTCATCATGTCTTGCGTCAATGGCCACCCCGCTACCCCTGGCGGTGGGGCCTGTTACTGCAAATTTTATCGCATCTTCTCTTGTTAATACGCCGACACCTTTGAGACGAGCATGCAAGATAGGGTCATCCAGCACCGCCTTGGTGAGCATCTCTGTTTTCTTTTCGATAAGGTCCAGTTCTCTCAGTATTCTGGGCTTTAGTTCATCAGGAACGTCCTCACGGCAGCCGCCAACTTTGACATTGCCGTAGTTGTTTCTATTGCCGGTTACTTCTTCCAGCAAATCAAGCACCGGCTCACGATATTTCCAGGCCCACATAAAGACAGTGTCATAACCGATAAAGTGGCCTGCCAAACCTACCCACAGCAAATGGCTATGAATGCGCTCTAATTCTGCAATAATCGTTCGAACATATTGCGCTCTGTCGGGGGGGGTAATTCCGGCAATTTCTTCGACTGCATTGACATAAGCCAACGGATGCGAAGCTGAGCAAATGCCACATATGCGAGATACCAAAAACGGCACCTGGTCAAACTGCAGCGATTCGCTGATTTTTTCTATCCCGCGATGATTATAAGATATTCTCATATCAATATCAGTTACGATTTCGCCATCGACGGTTAGCTGGAAAAATTCCATCTCTTCCTGCAGCGGATGAAACGGGCCGACTGCCACAATGGGCTTAGACAGTGGGACGGTCCGCCGAGCAGGCGATTGCGATTGGACGGTTGGACGGCCTGATGGCTCACCATCCGGCCGCTTCTCAGGCTTGCCAGCATCTTTTCTCAATGGATAAACACCTTCCGGCCAATCATCGGACAAGATTAACCGCCTCATATCAGGGTGGTTCTTAAAATCGATTCCCAATATGTCGTGTATCTCTCTTTCTATCCACTCTGCACCGGGCAGGAACGGTGCGATAGATTCGATCGCAGGCTTTTCGCGGTCGCGGATGGAAGCTTTTAACGTAACGATACAGCCGATTTCGTCATATGCATAATGATAGAGAACTTCAAAGCAATCATCAGAATCAATACCCGTAGCAATTACAAATCGCAAAGGCACTTGCTCAAACAGGAACTTATTGATTTCGTAACTGTTCTCGGCCTCACACGAAAGGTATATTCTATTGTCCGCCGATTGCTCGACTGCTGTAAGCTTGTCCTTTATTTCTGCTAACCTGTTGTTTAGTTCTTCCTGGTTCATAATTCTTTCTTATAAAACGGATAATGCTTTTACCACTCCGGATATGATTGCTTCGGGTTTCGGCGGACAGCCCGGTACATACGCAATGATTGCATTGGGATCTATTTCCCGGATTATTTTATCCACGGGGCCGACCATATGATAACCTGTGGCAAATATTCCTTTGTCACAAGCGCAGGCGCCTATGCAGAAGACAACACAGGGCTTGGAGGTTTGCCGATACACTTCCCGCAATCGAGGGGCTGCCTGAGCGGTAACTCCACCGGTTACCAGCAAGGCATCGGCGTGTCGGGGTGAGCCAACCAATTTGATACCAAACCTCTCAACATCAAACTTCGGCGTTAGCAAAGCAACAATTTCGATATCGCAATTGTTGCACGCGCCGGTATTAACGTGATATACCCACGGCGATTTTTTCAATGACCATATTTTCCAGCTCATAAATCTACCTTACAACCAAATGATGCCATAATAATTACCTGTTATTGCCAGAATAATAGCGGCCACCAGAGCAATGCCGCAGTAAACCCAGAAGAATTTCATTGCCTGGTCGATACGAACACGGGGGTTTGTATTTTTGATTAAAATCAATAAAACCAATACCAACACATACTTACCGAGTCCTGCCAACCCCCCTGCCAAACCTGCCCCGAAACCACCGAGGAATACTGTAACTAAAAACAATGGCAGAGCCACGAGCATTATTGCCTGCGTAAGCTTCCAGAAAGCAAGCAGAGCTCCGGAATATTCTACCATAACACCACTCATCACCTCGGTCTCAGCCTCGGCTATATCGAATGGGACAAATCCGAGTTTTGCCTGAATACACAACAAAGCAACCAGAAATGCCAGAATATTGGATATACTGAAAACCGTCGTATTCTGGGCAATTTCGGCCAGGTTGAGCGTTCCACCGGTCTTGATAATGACGACTATAAAGGCCAGCACCAGCGACAGCTCATAGCCCATAACCAGTTTCATTTCCCTGCTTGTGCCAATCGCGGCGTGTGGACTGGCACTGGCGCTGCTGCCCAAAATCAACGCCAGCGATGGCAGCACCATTAGATAAATCGCTACAATGATGTCACCAACAAATGGCTTTGCCGGGACGAAAGCTATCCGCCATAGCATCGTCGAAAGCAATAATATACCGGCCATACCGACAAGCGGCGCCGCCATAAATACGGCTTTTTGAGCCTCCTGCGGAACAAGGATTTCCTTACCTATCAATTTAACAACATCATAAAACGGCTGAAAGAGCGGCGGACCAACACGCCACTGCACAAGGGCACTGACCTTGCGAACTATCCAGGATGCAATCAGGCCGAAACAAACAGTAAACAAAAAGCCCGGAAAAATCAAAATCCAGAACAAATTCTGTAACGCCTCCGTCATTTCTTTGCCTTTTCCTCTTGCCTCAAGAATGGCTCCCAGAGAACCCCACCGGAAACCTTAACCACGATATCTTCAAAGACTTCTATCAAATCACCTTTCACGACAACTTCTTTGTAATCTATGCTTGCGTCCTCACAGGTAGTAACACATAAAGGTTTTTCGCCCTCTCTCAGCCTGCCCTTGCACACATCGCAAACGCTGCTGGGAAAAGGTATCAAATCGCTGTATATCGTTCCAAATGGGCAGGCTATCGCACAGGTGCCGCAGCCGGTGCACAACATATTTGCCCGTTTAAGAATGCCGGAATCATCATTTTCAGTCGGCACCTTCTCTAAAGCCCCCTTGGGACAGGCCTCGATGCAAGGGGCGCTTTCGCACCTGCGACAAATCAAGGCAAAACGAATCATTTCCAGCAGCGAATCGATCCCTTTGTTCTCAGGGTGATGCTTATACGAACACTGAACTTCGGATTCGCCCTGAAGTTTACATTTTGCCAAATCGATTATTAACTTTGCGCCCATAATTTCGTATCTCGTATTTCACGTCACGTTTCTCCCGCGACGCATTTTAATCCCATATGTTAGGATATTTTTTTATTTGCTCATACGTAAAAACCGGGCCATCCTTGCAAACGTAATATTTGCCGAGCATACAATGGCCGCATTTACCTACTCCACAGCTCATATTTTTTTCCATTGAAAGATAAATATCTTTAGCTGCAAATCCAAACTCCAGCAGCTTTAAGGTAGTAAATTTCATCATTATCGGCGGGCCGCAGACCACCGCCACGGCGTCTTTAATACTCACATCCTTGGGCTCCAGTATCGTGGTTACAACGCCGACGTTGCCGTCCCACTCTCCGTTTGCCTCATCAACGGTGAGTTTCATCTTTACTCCGGCAATTTTTTGCCAGGGGCCGAAAAGCGTCTTCTTGTAAATAAAATCATCAGGTGTTCTGGCTCCAAATCGGCAGACCACGGATTTGAAATCTTTTATTCTATCGACCAGAGTCAAAAATAGAGACCGGATTGGTGCCAGACCTACACCGCCGCCAACAATATAAACCTGTTTTCCTACAAAATCGTCAATCGGATAACCATTACCAAATGGGCCGCGGATACCAATCTTTTGACCCTTACTGCACCGGTGTAATAAAGCCGTCACACGTCCGGCTTCCATAATAGTAATATCCATCTTCTCACTATCAGCCGGCGATGAGGAAGGAGTAAACGGAGCTTCGCCTTCGCCCGGCAAAGTCAGCTCCACAAACTGGCCTGTTTCAAACTTGAAATCCTCTTCCGGAACAACTACAAAAGTTTTAATCGTTGGAGATTCATCTATAATGTCAACGATTTCGCCGTTTACAGGTTGGTACGGGTTTTCGCTCATTTTCCAACTTTTGCTTTTTTCTTACGTTTACTTTTAGGTTCCTCACTCAATTTCTTCAACACCACTCGGATATCCATCTTGTGGGAATCGGCGTCAATACATCTGCCGCAGCCGACGCACATATCGATTCCATATCTATCGAAGAAAAATGAGAACTTGTGCATCAGGCGGTGTTTAATCCTATCACCGAGCATTTTTCGCGGATTTGCCCCGCCAGCCACAGCAGCGAAGCCTATCCTCATACAGCCATCCCACATCTTCATCTTGGCGAAGTAATCCTTCTGTTTCGCATCATAGAGATAAAAACAGTGGCAGGTAGGTCAGAGCTGTTTTCCATAATCTCGTTAACGGGTGCGTCAAGTTTGTATTCGGCATTTTTCTCTTCAAGCTGCTTGTGGGTCTGCGCCCGGATTGAATCCCTTTCCGCTAACGCTTCAGAAGGAACTTTGACAAGGATGTCCTTGTGCTTTTGCAGAAAATCTTTTCCCTTGTCTGAGCCGGCTTCAACAATGAAGCCATTGTTGACCTTTGCAAGGTTCAAATCAAAACCCTTCTCAGCGTAGCTTTGGCCGCCAAAGAGAGTGCAGCAACAGCTCTCGCCTGGCTCAAAACAATCAGAAGAGATAATAAACATTTTCTCTCGTCGAGCCACATAGAACGGATCTTTAAATTCCTCTTCTAAAAAGACCTTGTCCAGGATTTCGATAGAGCGTAAATCACAGTCCTTAAGACCAAATACTGCGAACGGTTTTACCTCCTCCGGCTCGGCCGGCTCGGGGAAAATTGCAGCCAGTTCGCGCAGCGGAAATAAAAATTCTTTTATCGGCATACAAGTGCGTATGTTATTAAATTCCACCGGTGTGCTGGCAGAAGGGTCGTATCTACTATAAACGTAATGCTCTCCGGTCTTTTTCGGAACGTAAAGCTCCATCTGTCCGGCCACAGCATCCAGGAACGGCTTTAATTTACTTATAAAGACGACTTCCATCTTTTTTCCACCTACGCCTTAGCAAATCAACCTGCCGGCATATAATACGGCAGACGAGCAAGGTCCATCGCAATATCAATAGTTATTACTTTGACTTTCCTCGGTACTGTAATATGACAGGGAGAAAAATTCAAGATACCCTTTATGCCTGCCTTGACCAGTGCGTCGGCTGTCTGCTGAGCGGCATCTCGGGGAACGGTTATAATCGCAAGGTTGATTTGTCGTTTTTTCAACGTCCGAAGATTCGAAACGTCTTCAATCGTGATGTTCTCTATTTTCCTGCCAATTTTTTTAGGATTAATATCAAAAGCGGCACCGACATCGAAACCATATATTCTAAACCCCGGATATGCCAGAATAGCCGAGCCCAAATTACCAACTCCAACCAAAGCCGCCCTGCGGACAACGTTGAGTTTGAGGATTTTATTAATTTGCTTTATGAGCTTTTTGATGTTATAACCGACACCAGGGGTACCAAAGTCGCCGAAATAGGAAAAATCCTTTCTTATCTGCGAGGGATTAATGCCGAGGCAGCCGGCCAGATTTCGGCTGGATACGCTCCGTTGCCCCTGCTCCGACAAAAAAAGCAGCCCCCTGCGATAAATCGGCAACCGCCGAATAGTCTCATCTGGAATCTTATGGTACCTCATAAGTTATACTACGACTCTTTGATACTTGAGTTCACATTCACAAACTCCGAATTATAGCTTATAGAGCGACTGACAGTCAAGGAAATTGGCCTGTTTGGTTAATAAAATCTTCTTTGCTTAATTTCCTTGTAGATAAGACGTTACGGCACACACAAGGAAAAATGCAAAAAATAAAAATTTTTATGAATTTTACGGCAAACCAACAGTTTGAACTGCTTTATGGAAAAATCGAGAACTTAAATCGAAGTTGCAGCAACACAGTTTAGTCGTTAAAATACACCACTAAAACAAATATCACAATGTAAGGAGGCCGCTATGGCGAGAAAAGACACCCGACTTTTGATTCTAACTTTCGTTGCTACATTGTTAATCTCAACTGGCTGCACACCAGGCGAGGCTGACCTCTGGGGCACGCTTGATGCCGTAACCATCGTCAGCCCGGAAGACGCAACTAAAACCGAACGTTTGGCAGCAAAGGAGATTCGCCGTTATTTATATCTTCGGACGGGTAAGCTGCTGCCAATCATCCGGAGCGAAGGAAAGCTGCCATCTAAAACCAGTTTGGTTGTCGTCGGACAAAAAAACCGCCCTCCTATCAAAGCATTGATAGATAAAAACACAAACCTAACATCCTCCGTGCGCTCACTGGAACCTCAGCAATATCTGCTTAAGACGATAACAAGGAAAAAACGACAGGCTGTGTTGATTACCGGAGGCGACTCTATCGGGACGCTTTACGCTGCTTACCGATTTATAGAACATTTTGGTGTGCGTTTTTATCTGCACGGCGACACTATCCCGGATAAGCGTATTGCTTTGAAAATGCCCGACCTGAACGAAAATGACAAACCTTTGTTCGAGCTGCGCGGCATTCAGCCATTCCACGATTTTCCAGAAGGACCGGACTGGTGGAATACCGATGACTACAAGGCCGCAATTGCGCAACTGTCGAAGCTGCGTATGAATTTCATCGGCCTGCACACATATCCTCAGGGCGGGGTTGGCCCGGAGCCAACGGTCTGGATCGGTATGCCCGGAGATTTCAACGATGACGGAACCGTTAAGTTCAGCTACCCATCAAGGCATTTCACTACGGCGAACATTAACGGTGCCTGGGGTTATCAGCCGACCAAGACAGGTGATTACACTTTCGGCGCCGCACAAATGTTTGAAGACGATGACTACGGGCCGGACTATATGCGCGGAATGAATCCCTGGACACAGCTTTCCAAAAAAAAATGTAACGAACTGTTTAACCGAATGGGCAATGTCCTCAAAGAGGCCTTTGAGTATGCACACACCCTCGGCGTTAAGACCTGCGTGGGGACAGAAACACCGCTTGTGATACCCAATGCGGTGAAAGAGCGCATCAAGAAAATGGGCAAGGACACTTCCAGCCCGGATGTGGTGCAGGAAATTTATGAGGGTATGTTCCAGCGAATCATCAAATCGCACCCCCTCGATTATTACTGGTTCTGGACGCCCGAAGGTTGGACGTGGGGGAATCCAACAGACAAGCAAATTGAAGCCACGCTGGCCGATTTCCGCGCTGCGATTGCAGCGGCAGGAAAGGTCAAGAACCCATTTACGCTGGCAACGTGCGGCTGGGTTCTGGGACCCCCGAAGGACCGCGCGCTCTTTGACAATGTATTACCCAAAGATATGCCTGTAAGCTGTATTAACCGCAATGTTGGTTTTGCTCCGGTTGAGCCGGGCTTTGCGCGGGTTCAGGGGCGGCCGAAATGGGCAATTCCCTGGCTGGAGGACGACCCGGCTATGATTATACCGCAGCTCTGGGCGGGTCGGATGCGACGCGATGCAGCCGATGCGCTGGCCTACGGCTGCACAGGTCTGATGGGCATCCACTGGCGGACACGCATCCTCGGACCCAACGTCTCGGCCCTGGCCCACGCCGCCTGGAAGCAGAGCGGCTGGAATCCAGACTTCGGCAAAGAGCCCCAAGCACCTGAGCCAAAGCTTACTGAGGGTCGCGAAGGAGGCAACGTCGCACAATTTCCAAACAGCCCTATGGCCGACACCGAGGATGACACGCTTTACCAGATGGTCCGATGGGATGTAAAGGCTTATCGCCTGAAAATGCCAAATGGTAAATATAAGGTAACATTGCATTTCTGCGAACCTCACTACAATGAGGCAGGCAAACGAATCTTCGGAGTTAAACTGCAGGGCAAAAAAGTCATTGATAAGCTGGACATCTTTGCCGAGGTCGGCAAAAACAGGGCGCTGGATTACATATTCGAGGATGTGGAGGTAACCAAAGGCCTGTTATCTATCGATTTCGTACATATAGTAGAGTTTCCGTGCATTGCGGCTATTGCTGTAGAAGGCCCAAGTGGTACGAGGAAGGTCAACTGCGGCGGCCCGGCATATAAAGACTATCAGGCCGACCTGCCGGCTTCGGACTCCGACGGCAGGCCGCGAGACCTGCCAATAGACGATTTCTACGCCGATTGGGCAATGACACAATTTGGCCCCGAGGCGGCCGGGCAAATTGCAAAATTGTTCACCCGCCTCGACGGAGGACCATCGGCAACAGCCGAAGGACAGCGAAATACTAACCTGCCACGGCCTTCTACCTGGGTAGGAGGACCCGGCGGAATCAAGCCCGACCAAAGGCCCTGGGAACAGGTGAGCAAGGAATACACATTTGTAGATGAGCTATCCGAACTGCGCCCGAAAATCAAAGGCAGCGGTAATCTGGAACGCTTCGACTATTGGCTGAACAACTTCCGCTATCTGCGAGCCGTGGGACAGGTCAATTGTACCTGGGCAAAGTTCAACACGGCGATGAAAAAAGTCAAAGACGAGAAGGACCCTGATACCAGCAAGCAACTGGCACGCCAAATCGCCCTGCCGCTCCGCAAAGAACTGGTCGCACGCGTTGCCGACGTACACAGGCTTCTTTTGGCGACCGTTACCACGAACGGCGCGATGGGCAATGTAGCAAACTGGCAGCAGCATTTGATGCCGACTTTGCTCACAGAGCCCGGGCAGGAGCTGGCAAAAATCCTGGGTGAAGACCTGCCGCCAGACGCAATGCCTTCAAAGCGATATGACTCGCCCCAGGGCAGACCGAAAATCATCGTGCCGACGGTACGCAGCAGCCTGATGACTGGTGAGACCTTGAAACTCAAGGTAATTATTCTCGCGCAGAATCCACCAAAAAATGCAGCACTCTACTGGCGGCAAATGGGCAAGGGCAAATTCAACAAAATTCCACTCATACATATTGCCCGCGGAGTGTATTCGGTTGCTATTCCAGCAGAAAGATTCGGCCAAACCGACATAGAGTACCACATTAAGGTATCCTCGACCGGCGGTCAGGAAATTTATTTCCCCGCCGCCGCCCCGGATATCAATCAGACGGTAGTGACTATGGCAAGCTCGATGACGGATACTTGATACTTGTTATGAGAATCGAGAGCACAAAAGGAGAAGCTAAGATGAGCAAACACGATTATACCCGTCGTGATTTCTTGAAGGCAGTTAGTCTGGGGGCGGCGTCACTCGCAATTCCAGGATGCAAGAATTTTTCTCGGTCGCTTATGGGCAATGAAAACAGAAGAAAACCTAATTTCGTTTTAATTCTCATCGACGACCTGGGCTGGATAGACACCGCCTGTTACGGCAGCAAGTTCTACGAAACGCCGAACATCGACCGCCTTGCTGCCGAGGGCATGCGTTTCACCGTCTGTTCACCGACCCGTGCAGCCGTAATGACCGGGCGCTACCCGGCTCGCCTCGGTGTCACCGACTGGATCCACGCCCGCTTTCAGGGCGGTAAAATCCCCCCAAACAAAAAAAATCCAGATAAATATGTCGGCGGCAAAAACAAAAAACTGTTGTGCCCGCCAAACGCGCTGTGGATGGAACTTGAAGAGCTTACCATTGCCGAAGCACTCAAACCGGCGGGGTACACATCCTGCCACATCGGCAAGTGGCACCTGGGCCCGGACAACTGGTATCCCGATAAGCAGGGTTTTGATTTCAACATCGGCGGCTGCGACTTCGGCCAGCCACCGAGTTACTTCGACCCATATTCCCGAAAGGGTCAGGGCCAAATCCCAACATTAAAGCCCCGTCGCAAGGGCGAGTACCTCACTGACCGCGAAGCCGATGAAGCAGTCAAATTTATCCGCCAGCACAAAGATAAGCCTTTCTTCCTCTATATGTCTCACTATGCGGTACACACTCCAATTCAAGCCAAAGCCGATGTGGTCGCAAAATACAAGGCAAAGAAGCCGACAAACCAGAAAAATCCCAACTACGCAGCGATGGTTGAGAGCGTGGACGACGCCGTCGGCAAAATCTGTTCCGTGCTCGACGAACTCAACCTGGCCGAGCGGACAATTGTTATCTTCACCAGCGACAACGGCGGTCTTTCAGGTATCACAAATAACGCCCCCCTACGTGCTGGCAAGGGCTATCCGTACGAAGGTGGCATCCGCGAGCCGTTGGTCATCCGCTGGCCGAAAGTTATCAAACCAGGTACGGTCAGTAACGAGCCGGTTACCAGCGTCGATTACTTCCCGACCATTTGTGAGGCCGCCCGTGTACCGCTGCCGCGCGACCGTGTTATCGACGGTATCTCGCTCCTTGAGCATCTGAAATCCAACGGCAACAAGAAGCCTCTCCGGCAAGCAATCTTCTGGCACTTCCCCCATTATCGCGGCAGCATTGTACCCTACAGCATCATCCGGACAGGCGACTGGAAACTTATCAAAAGATATGAGGGTAAAAGGTTTGAGCTGTTTAATCTAAAAACCGACCTTTCAGAAAAGAACGACCTCTCGGAGAATATGCCGGAAAAGGTAAAGGAACTTGATGCTAAATTGACCAGATGGCTGCGGGCTGCCGACGCAAAGCTGCCCATCCCAAACCCGGATTATCGCGAAAAAGCAAAAGCGCAAAATTCCTGAATTTTCATTTTTAGTTTTCTGCGCCCCCCATTTCTATGATTTCTGTGCCCTGCCAGGGCTCGACCAGGTTAATGCCACAATCCAGAGCAAACCCATCTGAAATCTTCTCAAGATTTCTTTAACTAAAGAATTACAACCACACACGCTCAAACCCCGTACTTTTTCTTGATTGCAGCTATCAACGACTTTAGCTCGCCCAACACCTCTTGCAATTGCTCGGTACCCTCGACCAAGCCGTCGTACAATCGTGCATCACTTACGAGCTTGCCGGCAGTGCCCTGCCCGCTGTTGACCTTCGCTAAAATCTGCCGCATCTCTGCTACCGCTTTATTTATTTCTTGGCTCGCCTCGGTTCCGCTAACGAAGAATTTTTGAAGTTCTTCCAGCGTCTGCGCTGCCTGCTTTATCACCTCAGACACATTAACCAGAATTTTCTTGACATTTTCCTTACTGTTCGGATCACCAATAATATCGTTGGAGTGCTTTACAAGAACGTTCAACCTTTCAACCAGTCTCTCCAGTTTTTCCTGGCTTTCTTCCGGGAAAAACTCACTGGTCATACCGGTCGAGCCCTGCAACTGCATTTCATCAACCAGAAAACATGTTTCCGGCCGATTCGGGTCAAGCGGTTGAGCCGGTAATTTAGCAGGGTCAATTTTAAGTTCGATATAACTGCTGCCCAGACCACGCTTCATCAACTTTACTTCAACATTGGAGGGAATATTGACATATTTCTTCTTAATACCAAGGACAACCACAGTTTGATGATACTGATGACCGGTAATCAAATCTGTCCGTACTTGTGGAGCCATAACCTTTGTTACGCTGCCGATTTGATAGCCGCAGAACTGAACGGGAGTGTTTTCATCTACACCTGGAGCCGTCGGAAATTGAACAAACACTTGAAACGAACGGTACCTGTTCATAATTATAGGAAACTCTCTGAACATAAATATCAGCCATATAAGCGCACACATAGCTACTACGACAAAGATGCCTACAACAATATTACGCCTTCTTTCGATAGTTTCGTAATCAGTCACTTCTTGTTTCCTTTCAAATCTGTTCGACCCTCCAGAAACAATTCTCTTATGGCACGCAGCGGATAGCCGCTGTCATTAAGTCTTTTTATCAGTTTAATTCTCTCAATACCTTTATCGTCAAACATCCGTCTGCCGGTCGACGTAACTTCTGTCGGCTCAAGCAAACCGACCATAATGTAGTATTGCAGAGACTGCCGGGAAATACCAGCTTTTTTTGCCGCTCTGCCAATTGGTATTAATTTGTTTTGTCGATTCAAAGCTTATCCTCACACACTCTTCAGCCTCACATTTCAGAACCCACCACTATTTTAGTCCCATAAAATCTCACCCTGCCGAAAAAAACTGCGTATTACTCGATTTTACAAACGGCCTCAGCTGTCAGAGCTAAAAACGAGGCCTTTACTTGTTCAAATGTCAGTTGCCTTACAGCCTCTCTGGGGCGCTCCGACTTACCAGACTCTTTAGTATATGGGGGTGAAATCATCAACAGATAATCGAAGCTCGACGGAATCCGGTCCTGGCTTTGCCGAAACGCCTCTCTCAACAGCCTTTTCAGTCGATTACGCACAACTGCCCCACCGTACGATTTACCAACTGAGATACCCAATCGCGGATAGCCGCAATCGTTTTCAGCCATATAGAGTACAAGCAAACCATCGCTAACACGCAGATTACGAGCCAAAACGGCCTTGAATTGCCTATCGGTAACAAGCCTTCTATTTTTCGCAAAATACAACCGCTTCATTGTACATCGTATTCCACAAACCACAAACTATGAACTACGAACTACGCACTACGAACTACAAACTCAATTAGCCCGTCGCTAAGGCTATTTCATCCGCCATTCTACGTCTGTGCAAAACTTCGGCACTTATTTTGCGGAGTGTCTTGCGATAGTCCAAAATGCCGACAAGTTCGTCACTCTCACCACTGGCCACCACGGGCATATTATCCAAATCATAGCGACTCATCTGCTCCATTGCCTCTTCGAGCGGCTTATTCGGCGTCGTCTTGTCCAGTAAAGGCTCGGCAACATCACAGGCCAGAAGCCAACCGGCAACGTCCTGATTCGCAAACATCTCCTTGATATCGGCGATGGTGATTATCCCTGTAATCTGAGATTGAGCGTCAATAACCGGATAATAAACACTATCAGAAGCGCTGAATACCTCAAGAATCTGATGCAGCGGCAAATCCTCAGCAATGCTTGTCGGCTCGGTATCCATCACATCCTTAACTGTGTACATCTTTATCAGGTCTTCTTCTGTAATATTAAGTCCCACCTCACCCGCTTTTTTAACACCGACCTTAACAAGCATCGGACCAACTATTTCCGTCATAAATGTTGCCGTCATAACGACCATAATAATCGCATAGCCAAGCTCTCCGGTAAACTGCTGCCCAGCCAAAATAGCAAGCCCGATGGCAACGCCGGCCTGAGGCAATAAACAAATGCCCAGATATTTACGAACCACAGTCGGTGCTCCTGAGTACCTCGCACCAAACCATGAGCCGAGCATCTTGCCCGCCGCCCTGCAAAACGTATATGCCACTATAAGCAGAACTATCCAGAAGGCCAGCTTGCCAAACTCCATATGTGCACCGGCAAGAACAAAAAAGGAAACATAAATCGGCGGTGAAAATTTTTCAACAAGCTTAAAAGTCCCTTTACTCTCACGAGGCATTAAGTTGGCTACTGTTATCCCAAATGTCATAGCAGGCAAAATCGGGTCGATTCCCGGTATCATTGAGATACCAACGACAAGCAAAAGGCAGCTAATCGCGAATTCCAGGATTTTATCCTCGGCTCTAACGAATTTTAAGAGAAAATAGAGCAAAACCCCAGCCAAAAATCCCAAAACTATTGCCCCTATGATCTCACCCAACAGTAAAAGCGTAGCGGACAAAACTGAGCCGCCTGCTGTACCCATAAGTGCCTTCGCTCCCGCAGCCGCGCCGCGGTAAAGCAGCAGTGCAAGAGCATCGTCCAGAGCAACAATAGCAAGTATTGCCGCCGTAAGCGGTCCCCTTGTCTTATACTCCCATAAAACATTTACAGTCGCCGCCGGCGCCGTAGCTGACGCAATGGCTCCAAACACAAGCCCCATCGCAATTGAAGTCGGCCACTTACCCATAATGAGCCAGGCCGCCACCGAGGTGCAAACCGCTACCAGCAAAAACGCCCCTATACCCTGGGAGAAAAGAATGACAAAAAATTGCTTCCCGTACTTCTTGAAAACATCACCACGCAGCTCCGACCCAATCATAAATCCTATGACACCAAGAGCAAACATTGTAAAGGGCTTGAGATTTTCAATTCTTTCGGGAGTTATCAAATTAAAAACATCACCAAGAAGTATCCCGACCATAATACAGCCGACAACCTGTGGAATATGAAACTTTTGAAAAAGACGCGCTCCAAACGTACCACCCAAAATAACCAGCCCGAATAACAAGGCCAAATTCAAATGGCCAATAACCTCACTGCTCGCAATAACAAACGGACAAATCACAGTGGTTCCTTTTTCGAAATCTTGCTTAAATTATGTGCATCAGCTACTTGATGTACTATCGGCCCTTTTCTGCCTCGACAAAACCTCTGCAGAAAGCTGCCGGCGAACCGCTCGACAGTCCAGAACTCCAACAAACTTGTCATCCTCACTTGAAGCTACAACCGGTAGATGCTCTATATCAAGACGTCCCGCATGCTCAAACGCCTCGGATAATGCCATATTCGGCTTCAACTTAGCAATAATCGGCTCCATAATATCAAGCGCCACCAGCCAGTCGTTTAATTCCTGCGTTGCAAAAGTACTTCTGATACCATCCAGCGTAACGGCACCTATCAGCTTTTTATCTTTGTCAACGACAGAATAATAAAAGTTGTCGGTACTGCTAACTATTTTGACAACCTCATTCAAGGACATACCTGCAGAAATAACCGGCACCTTTGTTTCCATCACATCAGAAACTGTATAAGTCTTAATCAGATCATCTTCTGTGATATTAAGTCCAGCCTCTCCTGCCTTTTTGATGCCCACCTTTACAAACACAGGGCCAATTAGCTGGAGTATAAATACACCTATTATTATTACCGACAACATTGTATCTCTAATTTGGCCTTCGAATCGGCTGCTCGCCATAATCAATAGGGCAATCGCGATAGTTCCCTGCTGATACAAACAAAATCCAAGATATTTCCTGATTGCTGGTACGGCTTTAGAGTAAACAGAACCCCAGAACGACCCTGCGGTTTTACCAACGGTACTTCCAATAACGTAAGTAGCTGCTAATAACCAGATTTGACCGGCCAGACTAATCCTTAGTCTGGAGCCAATTAAAACAAAAAACAAAACATAAATCGGTGGTGAAAATTTACGAATAAGCTCAAAGCTCTTGAGGCCTCGTCTGGGCGAAAAGTTTATCAAAGTGACTCCACAAGCCATAGACGACAGAATCACATCCAACCCCAAAGCTATCGATAAACCAATAGCTAACAATATAGTACTAATCGTAAAAATTAGAGTTTTTTCATCGTCTTCAATCCACCTTGTAATCCATCGCAATATCACTCCTGCCGCTACACCTAACCCTAAAGAACCGACTATTTCCCAAAGCGAATGAAAAATCATCGGCAAAATACCAACTTCTCTATGACCGGTAAGAAAATTCGCTAAGCTAATACCACCAATATATAGCACAAGAGCAAGAGCATCGTCTAAGGCAACGATTGCTGTCAGCATCGTTGTAAGTGGACCTCGGGATTTATACTCCCACAATACATTTACAGTCGAAGCAGGGTCTGTCGCCGAACAGATAGCACCGAATACCAATGCTACAGCCAGCGACGTTTGCCAATCATAATCGGTCAAAGAACGAAACGCTATGAAACTAACAGCCAAAACCAATAAAAATGCTACTCCTCCCTCAAACAGTAAAATTGCGAAAACCTGCCTGCCGAATTTTGTGAAAATGTCACGTGTAAGCTCACCGCCAATTAAAAAACCAATAACACCAAGAGCAAACAAATTAAACAATTCGAGATTTTGTACCGTTTGCTGAGAAATTATCTTTAATACCGGCCCGAGGACTATGCCAATAGTGACATAGCCTATGATCCGTGGAATGTGTAACCTCTGAAAGATACCCCCGCCTGATGTGCCAAAAAATATGGCAAGACCCATCAGCAAAATGATGTTGAGATGCTCAACGCTCTGGGCCAAAATGTTGTCTAACAGTTCTGTCATTGTCCTTTTGTGTAAAAAGAAAAAACAAAAGTATGATTTATCAGCGAAATACGCAAGCACTTAAACCGTATTGTGTCCCATTGCTTATCTTAAAAGAATTTATGCTAATCTTAAAATCCGTTTTGTCAATCGATTTTCAATATCCCCACGACAGAAGTTATGAGTGCATAAGTCTCAAACGCAAAACTTACTTTTTCCTCTTGTGCTCTTATGTATACCTATTCGGAACTCTTACTTTTTACCGACCGTGATACCCGGCCAGTCGTCCGTGCGGAACGGCGAAGCAGGCAGACCTTGGCTTGGTAACCTTATCACAACTGACCACAACTGTATCACCATCGATTGTTGCATCAGCCCAAACAAATTTGCGGTCGGCCCCGGCAACGGCAAATCCCTTCAATGGCTCGCCTCCCACGGCAACAAGCCCGCCGCCAACATGGTCAAAATGCAGCATAATCTTATCACCTGCGACCCTCATCGATTTGTAGATAGGCCCGCAATAAACCAGCTTTTCCCCGTAGCTCCCGCCCAAGGCCCATAACGCCAGGCGTTTACCAACATCCTGCTTATTTTTCGGATGTATGTCGTTGGCCTCTCCGATGTCTATAATTACCGCCATCCCTGTCTTGGCTAAAGACAACGTCATTAGCTGAGCTTCACGCAGCTCCGCCCAGGCGCTTTCGGCCGGCTCAGGATTGACAGCCATAAAATTAGCCAACTGCACGAAAAGAAAGGGAAAATCACCCTGTCCCCAATCATCGCGCCAGTTTTCAATCATTGTGCCAAAGAGCTTGCGATACTGATACGCCCGGCCGGCGTTCGACTCGCCCTGATACCATATCGACCCCTTAATACCATACGGAATCAGCGGAGCAATCATTCCATTGTAAAGTGCCGTGGGCGCATTCTGATGACTAATCCGCAAGGGAGGGCTCGGCTGAGGAGGCATCGACCTCAAATCATAACCTTGCTTGTATCGCCAACGACCAGCCAGTGAAATTGACGTATCGTCTGCTGCGCCGGCCGGTTTCAGCTTCATTTGTTCTGCTCTGCCGTAAATTCCACCACCGCCGCCGGTATCGAGGACCCTGACCGCAATTACATTACGGCCTTCTCTGATTACTGTCGAGTCGATTTTATACTCGCGATTAGTTCTCCACTGACCGGGCTCCTCAAAACCTCCGACCCGAATTCCATTAATCCAGGTTGCATCCATATCATCGATCGGCCCCAGCTCAAGAATCAGCTCTTTCCCAATCCAGGATTGCGGAACGTTAACTTCTTTTCTGAACCACACCAGGCCGTCGAAATTTGCCAGGCCGGCCTGCTCCCAATACTGAGGCAGTTCCATTTGCTTCCAATTGGCATCATCAAAATCGACATCCGTACAACTCTTCCCTTCTGTCGTTGTGCCGGGACCGGAAAAATCGATTTTCTTCTGCCACTCTAACATTTGCTCTGCGTATTTCTTTTGAAACGGCTCCGGATTCAATCGCACCTGTTCTATCTCCTCCATCACGACTTTGAAATCCGGCAGCCTCTTTAGAACTCTCGAACTTGTCCAGGCCTCAGCAGGAGTCCCTCCCCAACTCGTGTGGATAAGCCCGACTGGCACATTAAGTTCTTTGTGCAGTTCTCTGCCAAAGTAATATGCCACCGCTGAAAAACCCGGAACTGTCTGCGGGCTGCACGACTCCCAACTGCCCCTACAATCGGACTGAGGCTGCTCGGCTACATTCTGCTGGACCGTGAATAATCGAATATCTGGATAATCAGCCGCCGCGATTTCCTGCTCAGCATTAGCTGAAGACCTCACCGACATTTGCATATTCGATTGGCCCGAGCAGACCCAGACTTCGCCGCAAAGAATATTTTTTAGGGTAATTGTGTTATTTCCCTTGATAAACATCTCGTATGGCCCACCAGCTTTCCTTGGCGGATTAATCTTAACCATCCATTTGCCATCATTTCCTGCTCTGCCTCCGTATACCATGCTTTGCCAGGTAACGCTGATGAAAATCTTCTCGCCCGGCTCGGCCCAGCCCCATATCGGCACCTCCATCCCTCGCTGCAGAACCATATTATCACTTATTACCGCCGGCAGCTTAACATCAGCGAAAACTGAGCCCGCATCTACCAATAACAAAGCAAAAGAAAGGATAAAAACAACTTGTTTTCCAAAACCGATTCTCTTGCAACTCATCTCTCAACTCCTATGATAAAAAAATAAACCTTTCCCGCCCCACCTCTAAATTTGTTCTCTTCATCTCAAATAAATATATCTTCAACCGGGCGTGACAAAGGTAAATAATAAACGGTAAATATCAAATTGTAAACAACAAATAGTAAGGACTTAACTGAGTTTTTTATCGACTTTAAACATTAAATCGAACAGAAGAAAAAAGGCACTTGCACAGAAAATCTGGTTTGCTACATTAACAGAAAAGCTTAATCCCGTTGTGCCTGCAGCGCCGGACCTAAGCTAAACGGATAATGTCAGATGCACTATTTAGAAAGGCGGTAAAGTAATGTTAAAGTTAGTATCTCTTATCATTGTGACGATGGCAATTTCACCAGCCCAGGCTGCTGAGCCTTTTCGTGTGGTCATTACCGACGTTGAGAAAAACGTTTACATAGAAACATTAACCATCACAAATCGTGACCTCACGCCGGATTGCCCGGTTCCCTGGTCAGTACAAAAGTATGTGATTCACGGAGGAAAACAGGAAGGTGTCGAGGTCATTGAGGTTGACAACGGCAAGCTCCGCTTTAAGATAGTCCCAACACGAGGGATGTCCATTCAGGAAATAGTCATGGGAGATTTGCGCCTTGGCTGGGACTCTCCGGTGAAAGGTTTAGTTCACCCAAAATTCATCAACCTGCACACACGGCAAGGCCTGGGCTGGCTGGAGGGATTCAACGAATGGTTGGTCCGGTGCGGCCTGGAATTCTTCGGCGCACCCGGCAATGATGAGTTTATCGACAACACAGGGAAAAGAGCAAAGATGGATTTAACCCTACACGGGAAAATCGGCAATACACCTGCATCACAAGTCGAGGTCATTATCGAACGTCAGCCACCCTACGACATCCGAATACGCGGCAGAGTCGATGAGACTTGTATGCACGGCCCAAAGCTCGAATTGTTCACGCAGATTCAAACTGCACCAGGTTCCAACACCTTCCAAATCTCAGACAAAGTAACAAACCGCAGCGCAATCGAACAAGAGTTCGGTATTCTTTACCATGCAAATTATAGCAGGCCTCTGATGGAAAAAGGTGCGAAGTTCATTGCTCCGGTGCGTCAGGTAACACCGATTAACAAGCATTCGGCCTCAGGCATCTCAACTTACGATATCTATCGTGCGCCGATGCCGGGATTCGCTGAGCAGGTGTTCTGTCTGCGTCTTTGGGCTGATAAGAGCGACCGGACGAAGGTTATGCTTCGTAACGCCGCAGCCGATAAGGCCGTCTCGATGGCTTTTTCCATCAAGCAGCTACCTTTCTTCACGCTTTGGAAAAACCCGGTCGCTCTGGAAGATGGATACGTAACAGGCCTCGAACCAGGTACCGGCTTTTCCCAGAATAGATCGGTCGAGCGTAAATTCGGCCGAGTCCCAAAGCTTGCCCCATATCAAAGTCGCTTTTTCACAATCGATTTTGCACTTTATACCGGCAAAGACCAGGTCAACGCCGCAGCAAATGATATCGCCCAAATCCGGGCCGGCCGTAAAACTAAAGTAGATAAAAAACCATTACC
>SMTZ1_10002187_pt1 | contig 19789 bp, 19 predicted proteins | sample DeeMarSWOR136_30_FD_25667 | JGI IMG/M metagenome (IMG submission 25667)
CGTGTGTCATCATCGCACGGTGAATACGTCTCTGCTCCTTGCACACACCGCCCGTCGCTCCATCCGAGTGTGCTAAAAATGAGGTATGGTCAATCTGGTCATATCGAGTTTCTAGTATGCGAGGAGGGAGAAGTCGTAACAAGGTAGCCGTAGGGGAACCTGCGGCTGGATCACCTCCTATTTAATAAACTTCGTAATTAATATTGCTTTCTAGGAAAGGTCTTATTAAACTTACTTCTTTTTTGTTATTGATTTATATCCTATTTTAACCTTATTAACTAAAAGTAAAGAATAATTGGGCCTGTAGATCAGTGGAAGATCGCTTGACACATCAAGTATAATTTGTATGATGCAAGATTTGCACTCAAGAGGTCACGGGTTCAAGTCCCGTCAGGTCCATCTATTTAGAAAATCAGAAATTTTTAATTCCCTTCTGAATTTGTATTATTAAGATGATGATTTTTATAATAATGATTCTATTTCTATTTCAAGCCGTTACCGAAGAAGCAGAATTTTTTAATTTTATTTTGGTTTTATTAGGCATAATTTTATTGATTATAATATTATTATATATTTTATTAACTTCAAAACAAGAGTGAGATTATTATATTTACTTTTTTGAAGTTACAATTTTAATGACATCTTTATCATTTAGTTCATAATTTTCTCCCAATCTTTTTTTGGTTTTAGCATCAATTCCAAAGATAAAATTATCTGCTAATTCACTATGAATCTTTTCTCTAATAAAATCTCTTAATAACACTCCTTTTTTCACCAGAAAGGCATCTGGTAAAATGTTATTTTTATTATCCGAAAATGTATTTATATCAGAAACAGGATAAACACAAATCTGGTTTGCTATAGTGAATGTTGCGTAATCCAATGCATTTTGGACACCCGTACCACCATAAAGGTTTAGTATTTTTTCTTTTATATTTTTCAGCATATCTAATTCTTCTGAATTTAGTCTGCTATCATCAATAATTTTAAAATCATTTGAACCTGATACATAATTAATTACCTTATCTTCATGATATTTCTTTAAAAAGTGTTCTGCCAACGCACTACAAGGGATAACTCTTTCTATAGATTTCATTTTAAGATCTTCTAAATTGTTTTTACTAATTTCTTTATCAATTTTATTTGCAATTATTAAAATTGGCTTAGATATCCTCCTTAAAGTTTTAGCGAACTCTAAAAGCTCAAGATCTGTCCAAGTAGATGGATTTCGATTTGTTAAATTTGAGTTTTTTAAAGATAAAATAATTTGTTTTTTACTAATCTTTACTCCCGAAAGCCTTTCATATAGAGCTTCAACGATTTTTCTTTTTTCAGTTAATATTATTTTAGTAAATTTTGTCCAATCTTCCCTTTCAAGAATTTCTTTAAACCATAAATTTATTTCATTTTCTAAAAATAAAATATCCTCGTACGGATCATTTTCTCCCATAGACACTAATTTTCCAGATTTATCCAAAGATCCCGTTATATCTACTATATGTAGAAGAACATCAGCTTTTATTAAATCATTTAAAAATCTATTACCTAATCCTTTTCCTTTATGTGCATCTGGAACTAAACCAGCGACATCTATTAAATTAATTGGGATAAACCGATTACCATCAATACAAATTGAATTTTTGGGATTATCTTTTACATTTAACTCTTTACATACACATTTACTCTTCACATAAGCTACCCCAATATTTGGTTCAATAGTGGTAAAAGGTATTTCACTAACCTTAGCATGTGTTAAACAAGCCGCATTTAAAAAAGTTGTTTTTCCACTACTAGGTTTGCCAATTATTCCTATTGTTAATGTCATATGTATATTGAATTATAATATCTTAAAATTATTCCTTTTTATACTGTAATTTATAAAGATGATTAAAATAAGTTTCTAATTTCTTGAATAAATCTTCTTTAGAATTAAAACCTAAATTAATCTTTCTTTTATTAATTATTATTAGTTTCACCTTTTAATATTGTACTTCGTCTGATCCAGCTGAATTGATATCTATAGTTTCAGATTTAATTGAAAAAAATCTATAAAATTTTTAATAATTTTTTGAAAGTAATTTGGGAAAAACTTCATATTTAATTTATATAATAAAAAATTATCTTCCACAATCTTTAATAGGATTTGATTAATTTGATTAATTTATGAACCTTTTAACGATTTACGTTTAATCAGAGGAACTTTTAATAAAAATGGCTCTTTAATAAAATTTACTCTTATAATGCACTGACCTTCATCTAGTTTTGATAAATAATTCTTCTTTTCTATATCAATATTTAATAACTCACACATGATATCCTTTTGTATATGATTCTGAAATGATACAAGAATACCGCAATTTGCTATAATTTCTTTGCTTATATCTGGACGTGTTGCTAAAGTTATTAAACATTCACCTGTTCCTCTTTGTAATAATGCTATATCTTCTAAATAAATGGTCAGTTTGCTTTTTTTCATTAAATCCTGTGGGGCAAAGTACTGGGTATCTTCAATTATAATAATATATTGAATTCCATTGTAATTATTAGCACCTTTGGTTAAATTTTTATCCCATAGATATTTCAAAATCATGTTTAGGAAAAAAAGAGCATCCTTTTTTTCACCACCTACCCGAATAATTGAGCTTAAATCCATTAAAATGTTTTTATTAAAGAATTCATCAATATTTATTTCGTTTTTGTTTTCAAATAAGATCTTTAAGGGGCCTATTGAAAACCATCGTATTCGGTTTTTTATACTTATTAAAGTTTGACTTAACATCGGGACAATATTTTTGTTGTTATTAAGATATTCTTTACAGATATGTTTAAATCCGCTCCAACTTTGAAATTCTTTATTCTCACAGACCCTTACTAATATTTCCACTAATATTTTTTCCATTTGTGGTGAAAGTTCAGCCGCTTCCTCTAGAAATTGCCCACTCTTTAAAATGTCAAATATTCTTTTAGCGTGAATTATAGGATTTGCATTTCCAGGGTTAAATATATTAATAGAAAAATTCTCACCAGGCCATAGTATAAGAACATCAGCAATTTTTTTTTGTAGAAAGTGGTACTCTCCTTTAAATTCTACCAAAAGAAAAGGAATTTTGTATACTTTTGAAAAATTCAATAAAAATTTTGTAGGAAATTGCTTTTTCCAGTACCTGTTGCCCCACAAATAAACATCTGCTTTTCAAGATCATTAAGTGATATGAAAAACTTCAACTTTTTAACTTTTCTAACAACATTCCTCCCTATAGAAAAATGACCTTTTTTAGATTCTACTCGAGAAGGGATTTCAAGGTTTAGACCAAAATCTCTAGTTAGAAATAATGTTATAACAACTATTATAATAGAAAAGCAAAAAAGACAAATAGAGAAATTAAATAGCACTGTTTTTAATATAAATTTCCTATTATTTCCAAGAATTAGTTGATCATATCTATTAATGAAAAAGGGTAAATTGAGTACAAAAAAGAGTTAAAGATGAAATAAATACAATACATTTAAAAACAGATAAATGTATAACCATATTCCTTTAATATATAAAAAAAACAACTTGAAATAAAGGATAATATGCTTATAAATAAAAAAAAAGAAAAACCAATCATATTTTTTAAGACTTTTATTGGACTTTATAGTAATAATATTAAAAAGTTCAATAAATTTGAATTTGAAAATACTTTTTATTTGTATAATTCATAAACTTATTAAATAAGAAAAAAGAATAAATGTCTTTTTTTCGAGTTATAATTATTTTTCGTAAACTTTTTTAGTTTTATGACTTAGAGATCTATATATATACAATATAATAACAAATGATTTCAAAAGTGAAGATAAAATGGCACAATTGTCTGGAGTCCCAATTCTAATATTGAAAGAAGGGACTGAAAGAAAGCAAGGAAAAGATGCACAAAAAAACAATATAGCTGCTGCTAAAGCAGTAGCTGAGGCAGTTAGAACAACATTAGGACCAAAAGGTATGGATAAAATGGTTGTTGACTCTCTTGGGGATGTTAAAATAACCAATGACGGAGCAACAATCTTAGATGAAATGGACATTGAACATCCTGCAGCAAAAATGATTGTTGAAGTTGCTAAAACTCAAGATGAAAAAGTTGGTGATGGAACAACCACCAGTGTTATTATTGCTGGCGAGTTGTTAAATCTTGCCGAAGAATTAATGGAACAATCAGTACATCCTACCATCATTTTTCGAGGCTATAGAAAGGCTCTCTTGAAGAGTAAAAGTATATTACAAGATCTTGCTACAAGAATAGATATTAATAATAAACAAATTTTAATGAAAGTTGCTGAAACTTCAATGAACAGTAAATTAATTACGGGAGTAAAAAGTCATTTTGCTGATATTGCTGTAAAAGCTGTAACTCAAATTAAAGAAGAACGTGGTGATAATATAATAATTGACTTAGATCAGATTCAAATTATCAAAAAAGAAGGAAAAAGTCTTTTAGACACTAATATAATTGATGGAATTATAGTCGATAAAGAAATTGTTCATCCTATGATGCCAAAATCAATTAAAAATGCAAAGATTGCATTAATTAGCGCTTCATTAGAGGTGGAGAAGACTGAATTCGATGCAGAAATAAGAGTTCAAACCCCTGATCAAATTAACAAATTTCTTGAAGAAGAAGCTAATTTATTAAAGAACCGTGTAATAAAATTAAAAGAAATTGGTGCTAATGTAGTTTTTTGCCAAAAAGGTGTAGATGATAAAGCACAAAATTTTCTAGCAAAGGAAAATATAATAACTGTTCGCAGAGTCAAAAGATCTGATATGGAGAAATTAGCGAGAGCCACTAATGGAAAAATAATAAATAATGTATTTGAGATTACTGAGAATGATTTAGGAAATGCCGGAAAAGTAGAAGAAAAGAAAGTGGGAGATGATAATATGATAATCGTTTCAGAATGCGCTGATCCAAAAGCAGTAAGCATTTTAATTAGAGCTGGAATTGAACATGTCGTCGATGAAGCAGAAAGAATGCTAAATGACGCCTTATCTGTAGTAAAGGCAGCAATAGAGGTACCATACATTTTACCTGGCGGTGGTGCGGCTGAAATAGAATTAGCAAAACGATTGAGAACATTTGCAAGATCCATTGGTGGAAGAGAACAATTAGCTATTGAAATATATGCTAATGTTTTAGAGATAATCCCTAAAACGTTAGCAGAAAATGCAGGATATAATCCTGTAGATTTAATAGTTGAAATGAGATCAAAACATGAAATTGAAGAGGGAAAAAATACAGGTATTAATATTGATACAGGAAAACCAGATAATATGGTAAAGCTAGGCGTTCTTGAACCCTTATCTGTTTTAACTCAAGCTATTCAGTCTGCTACTGAAGTGTCTTCAATGATTCTTAAAATAGATGATGTTATTGCAGCCTCTACACTTTCAAAAAGTATGGAAGATTAAATGACACTAAATTTTTTTTTTAAAAATTATTCAATTTTTTGAATTGTGTACCCCAACTAAATTTAGAAAGTATTGTATCAGCTTGAGTTTTAAATTTTGTAATATATAAAGCTGCAGCTAAAGCTTCAGCAGAACTTAATTTTTCCCATTTACCATAATTTGTGGGATTTGCTGCTATTAAGGGTGGTAGTTTTCTATCTACACCAAAATTAAGATCCTTCAATTTTAAAAGTTTCTTCCAAGAGCAATCAATTACAGCAAGCCCATATTTTAGTATTAATTTTCTATCATCAGAATTTATCTCTTTTTGAGCAAAAGGATTTAAAACAATTGATCTTTTTAAGATTTTGTTAACTCCGTTCATAATATTCAAAATTCCTAATTTATTCAACTTAAGGGCTGTGCATTTTTTAGGATCACATTCTTTAAAGTGAAGACAAAATAATTTTGGATCTAAAATATTAGAATTTCTAATAAAAAGCATAATATTTGCTTTAAAAAATCAAAATTTATTGTATTTAATCATACTTATAACTTGTAATCACATTCACAGATTTAATAAAGTTTTCTGTAGTTTGTTCACTACCTAATATTTGTAATATTGAATAAATAATATTTCTGGATTCACAGATTATAGGTATACCGCCATATGTTAATGTAAACAAACCAATAAAAGAAATAATTTCTGCATTTGAAGTTTCTTCATTAGAATATTTAATTTTACCGGAGGGACATGCTATCAAACCATATAAATTTTCAGTATCTTGACCAGAAATTGCGATATAGCATAACAAATCACCAATTGAACTCCCTTCAGATTCTTCTTTCATTTTTTGAAATGCAACATTTGCATTTGCAGAAAAAGCTTCAATACTAATTGGTAAATTTTGCCCACTTATTTCTCTAGCATCAAGAGTTAAACCCGAGGGAGTTACTAAACTATATCTTATAAATATTGGATTTTGAAGAGAATCTAAAACATCACTAATAGGATGTAATAAATTTGCAGGTTCAATATTTTTTGATGTATAAGAAACAAAAGGAACTTCAGAACCCATTCCAAAAAGATAAATCGCTGTTCGAACTTTATCACAAAAAATCTCGATTTCCCTTTCAGATTGTTCCCCACTTCCAAAAAATTCCCCTAATTTTTGTTTCAAATAATACATAGAAGTTGCTAAATTATCTGCATCTAGGGGCCAATCTTTATGGTAATCATGAACTATTGTTAAAAGAGTTTCGTTAATTCTTATTGTTGCTAAACAAACTTTGTCAAAATATGAAAATGATATGACTTGATCTCTAATATTTAAATCATCCCAATTCTCTTCGCTCGCTGAAAAAGCTGCTGAAGCTAAACTAGTAATCTGATTCGGATTTAATTCAATTTCGCTTTTTCTGCCTATCTTTGCTATAGAAAGACCATTTTGGTCACATAACACAACTAAAACTGTACCTTCTGAAGCTCTTAAAATAGTTGTTAGATGTTTAATTAAAGAATCTCTTACACTCATTAAAATCACTTAAATTTTATTCTATTGTATCAATAATATATTTGTGTTATTTATGCATAATAATAATTTTTTATCTTTTAATTCAATCGTATTGAAATGGAATTTGACATGAAAATTTTTTTATTTTCTTAAATTTTAACTATATAAAGAATTTTTTACTTTAAGTTCAAAATGCGGGAATTGCCAAGTATGGTCAAAGGCGGTGGACTTAGAATCCATTCTCGTAGGAGTTCGGGAGTTCAAATCTCCCTTCCCGCAATATTAAGACTGTTAATCATAAAGCTTTTAATCTAAAATAAATTACATCATTCTAAATAAATATTAATTAACTAAAATCTTGCATATCGAAGGTTTTAAAAGACTATTATACTTTATAATGTTAAATACACTTTTGCTCCCGTAGTGTAGTCCGGCCAATCTTTCTTTTCAAAGGAAAGGGCCTTGCATTGCGGGCCTTCACCCCGCCGACAACTATACTACGTGTGTATAGTCGGTAACCGGGTTCGAATCCCGGCGGGAGCATATTTTTTCAACTTATTTAATGATAAAGGAGTAATACGGGTAGAGCAATGAAGAGACGCAACTTTAATCGATAAGGGAGAAAAAATAATAAATAAAATATTAAAAAAGAAGTACGCCCCCGGCATGGCTTTCGATTTGCTCAGAAATTGACCAATAATATCGAACATGCGACCGCCCGGTTAACAGCCGGGTGCTCTACCTAACTGAGCTACGGAGGCATAAATATGTTTTTTTTTATGATATAATATTTTATTATATATCATATTTAGCTTTTTCTCTACTAAGAATAATTAAGTCTGGTTATACTAAAATTAAAATCTACACTTTTATTAATGAAAAGAATCTCAGTTAAATTTATTACCAAAAAGAAAATTCAACCTTGAGTTGCATAATAAATTAGCCATTTTGCCATTGCATGGAAAGATTCATTAATATTAATATCATTCTTCGAAGAACAGAATACGCATTGGTTACATTTTGCTTTATCAGCATATTCACTTGCTATTTCATAAGAAACTTCATGGTTTTGAAGATCCCATTTCATGCCCATAAGAATAATTGGAATAAATCCTGCTTTTTGCCTTATTATTTTCAGCCATTCTGGAATTTCTCTAAATGTATCATAATCACTTATATCAAAACATATAAATGCACCGCTAGCACCTTTGCAGTAGTCTGGTAAGAGCTCACGAAAGCGTTTTTCACCAGCAAAATCCCATAATTGCATTTTAACGGCTTCTCCCGTATCAAGAGTTTCAGATTTCGTATGAAATCCAGCTCCAATAGTCATCTTATAACCTTCCTCGAACTTTCCTGTACAGTATCGCGTTATCATCGCTGTTTTCCCAACCCCTCCTGCACCTGCTACAATAACTTTGAAGATCCAAGAACTTTGCATTATTTAGAAATCACATTTTAATTCAAAATAAACAAGCTTATTTATAAATAATAAAGTTTTGGCTTTAAATACTTTTTTAAAAAGCTTTAATTTCTAAAATACAGTATAAGACAAAATTTTTCAAACATATAAAGATATTTCATTCTCTTTTATTTATAAATATAATAATAAAATATTTTCATAATAATAACCTTAAAAATGAGGTGGCTCTAGAATAAATAAGATTTTTATAAGATTTCATTCTATTATTTTTTAGTATTTAATTTTAAAATTTTTAATATTAAAGGTTGTGATAAGAGAGCATTAAAGATAACGACATTTGTCCTTTATGTAGTTTTCCAAAAGAACTATGTATATGTGATAGTTTAAGTGCTGATGAACAACAAATAATTATTTCTAATGACACAAGAAAATGGGGGCGGGTCGTAACTGTTATTACTTTCACTGGAAACTTCGATGTAAACCTCAAGAATATCTTAACAAAAGCCAAAAGAATATGCGCGTCTGGTGGGACCTTAAGAGACAATGAGGTAGAACTGCAAGGAGATCATCGATTTAAAATGAAAAAATTCTTGATAGATTTGGGATTTCCAGAAGAGAATATATTAATTCAAGAATAATATCGAAAACGCTATAAATATATAAGACAATAAGAAACTGGAGTTTTAGTATTAATAAATAGAATAATTAATAATTTAAGTAAAATATTTTCTATGGATTCCATTATTTATAAAGTAATTTTTAGAGCACACGATGAGTTTGAAAATAAAAGCTATTCTTTAAGTTTTGCAAATTTAAATTTTGAGAAACCACTTATTATTAATACTAAATTTATCTTAGATTTAAAAAAAATAAGTGAAATTTATCAACATATAGTTTATTTTCAAAATATTGAAGAAGTACTTATAATTGGAAATCCAAAGCTTGATTATATATATAATTATTTTATCGTTATTTTGTATACAAATAAAGCAAATAGAAAGAAAGAGGGATATTTAGTTAGTAACGTGAAGAATTTTGGCGATATTATACTGGGTTTTTGGCCCTTTAACGATCCTAAAAATTCATCGGAGGAGAAAATATTAGAAACTACTATTGATATAATTAGCAATCCCAATAATTATAGTAATGTCTGTATAATATCTCAATAATTAGCTCGTAATCAGCATGATTTAAGTTTACATCTATATAAGATTACTTTTCATTTTTTTCTAAGAAGTTTATTAACTCTTGCTCATTAGGCATCCCTGTTCTAGCTCCTAATTTCTGTATTTTTAATGCAGCAGCAGCATTTGCATATTTAACTGATTTTTCTAAACTCCAATTTTTTATCCAATAAGCAACTGAGAAAGCTCCATTAAAAGTATCTCCGGCACCAGTAGTATCTACGATATTATTTATTTTAAATGGTTTGATTTCTTTTTGAAACTCTTCTGTAGTAATTAAAGCTCCTTTTTTACCTAAAGTAATGATCACAATAGGGATCCCAATATCAATTAGACGCTGAGCAGCATCTTTAGGTGTTTTACATTTTGTTATCATTTTCGCACCTTCCTTATTGGGGATTAGTATATCTGCTTTCAATAATGTCTCTTTTAAACAGTCCCAACCTCTTTGAGCAATCTGAGATTCTAAATCAATACTTATTTTTACATCAAATTTTTTTGCTATATCTATTGCTTTTTCTGATAATTCTTGGTGGATTAAGGTTGTATGTAAAACTTTTGATTCGGCTAAATAGTGATAATCTAAATCAGAAAGTTCTACTTTAGTAGTCTGCATATGAGGGGATTGAATTATTGTTTTTTCACCTTTTATTACAAATATAAAATTTATAGGAGTGGTTTTCCCACTTTTTTTAACAGTAAAGGAAGTATCAACTTCTTCCTTTTTAAAGTCCTCAATCAAAAATTCGCCATATGAATCATTTCCAACTGCTCCAATAAACCCACATTTAATTCCTAGACGTGAAACAGCGACTAAAAAATTAGCAGTAACGCCACCAGCAAAATAATTCTCACTTAATGCGTCAACCTTCTCACCTATCTTTGGAAAATAGGGAATCTCAGTTACCCAATCGATGACTACTTCTCCTAATCCAACAATTTCTACTTTTTTCACATTCTTAAATCAATTGAAATTTAGGTTTTTATATCATTCATTACTCTTTCTAATTCAGCATCTACATTTAAATCTTTAAAATCATAAACTGAAATCTCAAAAGAATTCGAATAATCACTAAATTTACATTTTCCTTTAATAATAATATCTTTGCCTAAAAATTCAGACGATTTTTTTTTAATAAAATTTTCATAATCAGGCGTTTCTTTTAGTTGTAATATTTTTTCAGTATCTAATCCTATTAATTTCTCAGCTTTTTGTCCAATAAAACTCGTCCTAATTGTTCCAGTTCCATCATCAATTATAAGATTAATGATCATACGATATTCTGTATTTTCTCTCATTTCACATATACAATTTTCAACTTTTTTAAAACATTTTGTGCATGCTTCATAAATAGTGATGTAATTGATATCCTTGGCAACAAATCCTTTTATTTCGATCCCACCAGGAGAATTTATTGAATCAATTTTCGTATAATTGCCCGAATAAATTTGATCTGAATCCCTTTCTATACTATCAATCTCTTTGAGATCATTTATTTTTAAATCTATTAATTCTAAAATTGAATCCTCTATTAAAGAGATTTCATTTCTTTTCGAGAAATTGTTATATTTAACATATACATTTTTTAGTAATATTCCTTGTCCAGAATTTAATTTTTTTGAATACTCTTCAGCTTTTTCACGCCATAGAGTAACTCTGATCCCATCAGTGTTATCACTTATTACAAATCCTAATAATGATACTTCTTTACCTGATTTTAATGTAACTGTCTTTAAATTATCGATGGAGGTTATAATTCCTTTAAAGGAGACTAATCCCTTGATATCTTGAAGTTTTTGAATTTTTTTGACAACTTCACCTTCAATCTGGAGTTTTTCAGATAATTTTTTTAGTATTGACCCTTTATTAGCATGAAGCTCGATGGTTTTTGAATCTAAAGTGCTTAATTTTGGATTAAGATTTGAAATTGATATTACATCATCAATTTTAATTTTTTTTAATTTTTCAATACCATCATCCCAGAATGAAATTCTTATTGAACCTGTAGAATCAATTAATGTTAAAGATTGTACTTTCCCTAAATCTCCATTTTTTTTTAAAAATTCTCGTATTGAAGATTGTTGAATCACCTTCCCTTCAATTGTAACTGATTTGAGATTTAAATTAATATCACTAATATTTTTTGGTGTGAATTGTATTTTGGGGTATTCATTATAATCAATATCATCTGGTGTTAGAATTAATTTGCTAAATCTTCCAATATGTATTTCTATATCATTATATCTTCCTTTTTTCGCAACTCCATTAATAATCTTTACCATTTCATTAATAACAAACTCATTCTGTTTAAAAATATTTACATGCTCGTCCCATAAAACAATTCGTATATCTCCTGTATGATCATTCAAAAGAAAAGAACCTACATATCCAGCAGTCCCATCATTCTTATTGAACTTGTTTATACTATAAATTTCTTTTATTCTACCATACAAATTTATATTTTTCATATTTAATGTAATATCAGAAATATTTATATCAATGTCTTTTAAATATTTTTTATTTTCATCCTTTACATCGACACCTAATTCTTTTGCTATAATAAACAATGCCCCATCATCAGAAATTAATCCCTTTAATTCTTCTTTCTTTTTATTAACCAAATCTTGAATTTCTTTCCGAGTTAATCCTGTATCTTCAATTATTTTATTAATATAATTTTCAACTTTCATTTTAATCAAGTTTGATAGAATTTATACTATGGTACAAAAATAATTTAGAGATTATTATTTAAAAAAAAAATTATTTAATTGTAATTAAATATATAAATTCATTTAAAATCAAAGAGTATAGTATATTGGTAATTTTCAAAATTAGTTACATTTATTTTCTGAAAAATTTTAGAAACAAATTAAAATAAAATTAAACAATTTGAGAAAGCTAGTTATATCTTAAATGAAAAATTTTAAAATAATACCAGTTTTAGATATATTTAATTCTAAAGCTGTTCATGCTAAGAAAGGAGAGAGGGAAAAATACAAGCCATTAAAATCTAATTTATTTAATACGCAAAATCCAATGAATATTATAAATATTCTTTCGAAAGAGTTGAAATTTGAAAAATTTTATATCGCAGATCTAAATGGTATTACTAATAGGAACCCGAATTTGAAGTTATTAGAAGAATTACTTGAAATTCCTAAAATTGAAATACTTCTCGATCCAGGAATTTTTAACATTGGAGATATTAAGATCTTTTCTAACTTTAATATTAAATTGATTATTGGGCTAGAGACAATAAAAAATTTTAAAATTATAAATGAAGGATTAAAAATTTTTGGTCAAACTAATTTGATCATTAGTATTGATATGTACAAAGGTAAAATCATTACAAAAGCTAAAGATTTAGTGAATATGAAACCAATTTTAATAATTAAAAAATTAGGTTTTTTAGGAATTAAAAATATTATTCTTTTAGATTTATTTAGAGTTGGTCAAAAATTAGGGGGGATCCCTCCCTCATATCTTCAAATTGTAAAAGAATTTGATGGTAATATTATTGTGGGCGGAGGTATAAAAAATTATGATGATATTATTAATTATAGAGAAAAAAAATTCTCAGGAGTATTAATCGCAACAGCATTATATGACGGATCGATTAGTGCCGCAAAAATAAAGCAGCTCAATGAAGCTTAAAATTTAACTTATAAAAATTACTCCTGTATTTGAAACGTTTAATGCTTTTTTACAAATAGGGCATGAATGTTTCATTCTGACCCAATCAGTCAAATGCTCTTTATGTGCTTTTGCTTCGCAAATAGGGCATCCAGTAACTTCATCAAAAATTTCAATATTTTTACCACATACAGAACATTTGGTTTTTGAAGCTGTAGATACTTTTATGAGATCTTTTTTTATATCTAATATTACTTTTTCGGTATTTTCAGCAGTAGGGTTTATTTGTTTTAGTTCATCTTTTGTATCAACACAAAATATGGTTCCTTCTGTATCATCCTTTTTATTACCAATCCACACTACTTTTCCTTTAAAGTAACTAGATCCTTGATGTTCTAAAGATAAATTCAAAATACGATCTTCCATAACATAAGTTTGAATGACCTTTGTATATTTTAAATTAATATTTGATGATAATTGGGATATTAATTCATTTGGGTCTTTAAATACTTCATTGGTTAAATCTAATTTTGTAATTTCTTTAGGTGACATAAAAAACTCTTTCTCTTTTTTTATATTTAATAATAATGATTTAATTTAAATTTTTATATATTAATATTTAGTTCTAAATACTTCTTTCTTTTAAATATAAAACCTAAATTTAAAATTGTCATATAAAAATTTAAATTTAAATTTTAAACTAAAGTGGTCTATTGTAATTTGCATCTATTATATTCGAATTTATCTTAATGAAATCTATTAGTTTATTCTTACTTATAAAATTCTATCTTAAGTTCACCAAGTAATTAAAATAAAATGATAATATTATTAGAGCTGTTAAAAACATTTTTAAAATTTTTATAATTACTAGTAATAAATTATGCGGAATAAAATTAAACTATTAATTAGCCCAAAAACAATTGAAGAAGCTAAAATTGCAATTTCTACTCAAGCTGATTTAATTGATTGCAAAAATCCTGAAGAAGGTTCACTTGGAGCCAACTTTCCTTGGATTATAAGAAGGATGAAGCAATTAATTCCACTAAATAGTTCACAACTTTTAAGTGCAACGATAGGTGATTTCCCAAATTTACCGGGTACTGCTTCTTTAGCAGCTTTGGGAGCTGCAGTTTCTGGAGCAGATATAATAAAAGTTGGATTGAAAGGTCCAAAAAATGAAGAACAAGGGATTAAATTAATGAAAAATGTAGTAAAAGCCGTAAAAGACTATAATAGTAAGATTAAGATTGTAGTAGCAGGATATGCAGATAAAATAAGAATGAGCTCTTCACCTAATTATATGTCAATTCCAATTATAGCATTTGAATCTGGGTCTGATATTGCAATGTTAGATACTTTTATTAAAGATGGAAAGAGTTTATTTGATTTCCTAAACGTGAACCAATTAATTGAATTTCGAAACAAAGCTAAAGAATTAAATCTAAAGGTTGCTTTGGCAGGAAGAATTAATAGAAATGATATTCCAAAAATCATAAAAATCTCTCCTGATATTATTGGTGTAAGAAGTGTAGTTTGTGAAGGTTTTGACAGAGTAAAAGGAAAAATTAAATCAGAACTTATAGAAAACTTAAAGCTAGAATTAAATATTCAAGCTTCAAGTTTTTAAAATTTGAAGTCCCTTCTCATTAATATATAAATTATTTATTTTAATTTTAGGATGATATGAATTAAATATCTCTAAAACTTGTTCTTCATTTTCTTCTTTACATATCGCATAAACTGATCTCCCTAATTGATTCATACTTGCTCCCAATATCTTAAGCTTATTTAAATCTTCTAATAATTCATTAATTTCAGTTAGATTCAATATATCAAGTATTTCAGATTCCTTTACAAATGCTAGAGAAACTTTCATAAAAGTTTGAATATTTTGATTCTCTATTAACCTTATTAATGCTCTTTTACCAGCTTTCTTAATTTTTACATTTAATAAGGGGTCATTCAGAACTTCTTTTGTATGAATCATTCCAAAAGTTCCACAGATTACTTTTAAATTTTTTGGAATTTCAATAGATTCAGAGACACATGGATAACCTGGTTCTTTAAGCATACATAATCCACCACATAATTGGCCACACACTGTACCCAGTCCAGTTCGATTTATAACCTCGGCGACATGTGCGATCTTTCCCAAGTCATAATTGGAAAAATTTAAATCCAAAACATAATTTAGACCATAAGCAGCTCCCAAAGCTCCAGAACCACTTGCTCCATATCCACATCCCACTGGCAAATCAAAGTTGTGAAATATATTTATCTTTACAGGAAAATTTAAGTACTTTTTTATAAAATTATAAATGTAATAAGATGTTTCAGCTTTTTGATTTTTCTTTTCATTATTAATATAAATATTAATGCCTTCCATATTTGATTCATAGATATTTTCAATTTGGACTTTGGTTCTTCCAACAGCGCTTAAATTGAAACCAGCCCCTCTTGACCCTATTCTTTCAGGATTGTTTATTTTAATCCCATTTAATTCATCTACAATTTCAAAAAATCCTGAGATCCTATGAGGTACCTCAATAATAATTTCTTTTTTCTGAATAGCCATTAATCCTAAGAAACTTATTTTATTAAATCATTTATATAATAATAAATAGAAAAATTGAATGAAAATATTATGAAAGAAAACATTGTTATTAAAATTGGTGGATCATTATTATTCACTGAAAATAAACAAATCAACTTAGCTATAATTGCTAAGTTTAGCAAAATTGTTAAAAATGAAAATAAATTTAGTAATTTCGTTATCATATGTGGAGGAGGCTTAATCGCAAGAGAATATATAAACGCTGTTAGGTCATTTAAAGGGTCAGAGGCATTATGTGATACTTTTGGTATTGATATCTCCCGAATTAATTCAAAGTTATTAATTTCTTCATTTCAAGATCTTGCCTACCCTTTAGTCCCTAATTCAATTGAAGAACTCTCTAAAGCTCTACTTTTTAATAAGATAATTGTGATGGGAGGATTACAACCAGGACAATCTACAACCTCTGTAGCATTAGGGGTAGCTGAATTTGTTGGAGCGAAAGAATTAGTAATTCTAACGGATGTAGATGGTATTTATGATAAGGATCCGAGAAAATTTAGTGATGCAAAATTATTAAAACATATTAATTATAATCAACTTCAAGAAATTATTTTAAATTTGACTGACAGTAAACAAGCTGCTGCTGGAGAGTATCGAATTTTTGATGCTGTTTCTTTACAAATTGTGAAGCGTAGTAATGTTAAAATTATAGTATTATCTGGTAAGGATTTAAATCAATTCAAAAGATATTATAGTGGAGAAAAGAATTTATATGGCACAGTAATTTCAAATGATTGACTATTTCATAAATTATTTTAACTAGTAAAATTTTACTATACTATATTAACCATTAATTTAACAATTCGAAAACAAAATGTCTCAATCTTCATGGAAAGATCAGATAAAGAAAAAATGGGGGCCTCATAGCCATTGTCCTATTTGTGGTAAAGCAATGTCAACTGATAAAAAATTCTGTAGTCAGGCTTGTCGAGATAATTACCTAGAACAAGAAAAAAAACAGAAGAAGAAAGGAAGAATGCAATGCATCTTCTTAATAGTGATGCTAGCTGTAATGTTTTTAGTAATGTTTTTACCAAGTTTATTAGGTGCTTAAAAGAAATAAATAGATAAAAGAAATATTTTTGTAATAAACTTCAGTATCACTCTTTTCCAAAAATTTTTTTAATAGACTTTCGAAAGAATTTATAATAACAATAACTTATATTAATCTAAAGAATGCAGAGATAACCAAGCTTGGTCAATATAGCTTCTATGAATTAGGTGTTATGACTAACGGTGTCGGACTCAAGATCTTAAAAAAGATAAGAAATCCGATCTCATAGGAGTGCGTGGGTTCGAAAGAATTTTGGCATTCACTTTATTTCGAAATTCCCACTCTCTGCATTTTTTTTATAACTTTATTTAACTCGTTATTCAGGAAGGAAATTAAAGGTTTTATAATTTCCTCCTCTTTCTTCTTACTTTTTAAAAATAAAAGTAGTAAAACAGGTTTTTTAAGCATAAATGAAGCCCTTTCAACTATGATTGTACTTAATAATTTCGTATTTAAACCAAAAAAATTATAAGATGCCGTAGGTGTTTTTATCCCCTCAATAGTAGGGGGATTTCCAAGGGTAACATTTCCTATACCCATATCTTCCTGATCTGAGATAAGGAGGAGATAGCTATTATGCACCTCATAAAGGTGTAAATAAATATTAATATCCTCAATTATTTGTGCTTCTTTTACCAATAATTTCATTTTAGTTTTTAAAAATCATTTATATCAAATTTCAAGTAGCGTTTAAATCATTTTTTCAGTGTATTAATCTAATGATATCACTACATCGGATATTCTTTGCCTTCGAATATCAAAATCATGGTCAACATGGATCGTTATACAATGTTGATCCTCATTTTGAAGATTTTTATGAATATAACTAACAGGAACTACGGGTAATTCTGATTCTAAAATAATGCTTTTAAGAATTGGAATGGGAATTACCGCATTACAACGTCCACAATTTACCAAAACAATTTTATTTTCTTCTGATTCTATTTTTTTTATTCTTGCTAGCACTTCTGATGACAAATTTGGAGAATCTAAAGATAACACTATCTTTTTCTTAGGAGGCTCAGGTATAGAAGGAATATTTAAATCTTTATCCTCTTCAGATTGATACTCAGCGCCCTCAATTTTCTCTTTTGACTTTGGTTGGTATGGTTTTTTTATAGTTGGTAAAACTATTTGTTTTTTTCCTACACCTAATTTCTCGACAGGAGTTTTTTTTGCAATCTCTCTTGAATATGGTAATATCAATGGTAAACTTAAATATATTAGATTTAAAGCACAAATTAAGAAAAGGCTTATTAAAGTTAAGATTAATAATATATCTCTGTTTATTAAAATTCTATAAATTATAAAAATAATACCACTAATTGTCAATAAAATATTAATTATTAAAATAATCCAAAACCTACTCGAAATCTTATTTACTTTAAATTGATGAGATGATCTGCTTAAAAAACCCTCTTTTGTTCCTTTAGAGATTCTATTATTTTCCAAAGATTTCACACTTATTTGAAGTTTTTTTAATATTATGAGAATTTTAAATTTATTTTTTAAATTCTATGTAAACTTAAATCTCTAACCAGATTTATATTTAAATTAGACTCCAAAAATTTGTCTCAATTCATTATATATTTTAGATAATTCAGAAATGATTTGTGCATTATTTTGCTGAAGATAATAATTTATATATCCTGCTAAACCTTCGCTATCTTTTATCCAATCTAAGAATGCCTTAATTTCACCTTGTAGTTGTGGATCTATATTTGGAACTCCTATTGTAGCGGCACCACCCATTTGAGCTGCTTTCCCACCCATTTGAGAATCTGAATCTAAATAAGGTCCAGTTGAGCTCAAAGACCCTAAAGCCCTTTGAACATCCATCGCAGCACCTGGAGCGTACCCCTCCGGATCCATATATGCAATTATTTCATGCTCATTATCTTTCGCACCTACTATATATCCCTCACCTTTAAAAGACATCGCTACTAATCGTTCAGCTTCCATTTGCAAAATGGAATATTTCACACCAGAAACCATAATGAATTGAGCATTCTGACCAATCCAACTAGATAAAACTCTATCAACATCAGCACTTATATCCCAATTATTGGTTGAATAGATGATATCCTTTCCTTTAAGAATTGCTGCAGCTATTATATGAGGATCATTTTGCATCAAATTTTGAATTGTAGTTGCTGGATCTAAAGGCATTTTTTTCCCTATTTTTACATGGTTAATTATATTGTCTTATAAAATTAAGTTAAATTAAATTTTATTATAACATAATTATAAACTAATTAATTAAAAATTTATCGAAAACATTATCATTATCAATTTATTTCTTATTTTTTATATTAATTCTCCCAAATTTTGGCTCATAGTATTTTTTGGTTTGAGTTTTATTTATATTTGATAATAAGCTTCAATTAAAAGATAATTTTTGAAAAAAATTTTATCGAGTCTTAACTTTTTATATTTAGATATTGGATAATTATAATATTTTCTTGATAAAGATTATTTCATTTTTTAAAATTAGAGTTGAATTTTTCTTATTACTATTTATCCTTGTACCATCGACAAAAAAAACATTATCCGCTTCATATTGACATAAAAATAAAAAAATTTTACAGTTATGTTTACAATCCCGATATATTATGTCATTTTTCCAATATTGAAATTATATTGGAACAAAATAAGATAAATGTACTTTTTGCATGACTTATAATAATGTCGCATTATATTGTGTGAAATAACAAACTTATTAAAAATTTTTGATCTCTATTAATATGTAAAAATTAAAAAAAGCGATTATTATTAATCGATAAATCCATAAAACGCAAACATTTAAATGTGCAAGATTAATTATGAAAATTAAAGAATAGAAATTTTGTAGGGTTAGTATAATTGGATCTTCCAATAAATCAAAAAAATTTGAATTCTTGTCCAGAATGTGGTAACATAAATTTGATCTCTGATGAGG
>SMTZ1_10002357_pt1 | contig 19782 bp, 16 predicted proteins | sample DeeMarSWOR136_30_FD_25667 | JGI IMG/M metagenome (IMG submission 25667)
GCTCGAACCGGCGTGGAAATGGAAGCGATTATTGGCGTGTCTATGGCGCTTAATACCTTATGGGATATGGTAAAATATATTGAGAAAGACTCAAAAGGACAATACCCGAATACATCTATAACTGATATCAGGGTACTAACCAAGAAGAAAGGATGATAGCTAAGTTCAGATTGCACATCTATTAATGCGCTGTACACCATCTTTTATGCATTGATAATCCATTTTTAAGAATTGATCCATCCTAAGGATTACCATCCTGTTTGTAATAAACTGATAGATCATGTCCAAAGTCAACATCATGACACATCGATATTAAAAGGCATTTCCGTTTTGACCTGTAAAGATTATCCTGCCTGACCCAAAAGGAAACAATCGAAAATATAGTCTGGCATATATATTGTAATAGTGAATAACGCCTAGGCAAGGTGAAGGAATATTAATCAACCAATTAAGAAAAGGAGACAGGAAAATGCGTATTGTTAAAAGGATTTTTACAGTACTTATTGTCGTTATGGCTATCGTGGTGCTAGCTCGTGTCCTCCCGGCAGAAGAGTCTACGAAGATCGATCTCAATAAGGCATCTGTGGAAGAGCTTATGCAGATCAAAGGAATCGGGCAGTCTTACGCCCAAAGGATCATAGAGTATCGAGAGACTAACGGGCAGTTTAATCAGATAGAGGATATCATGAAGGTTAAGGGCATAGGATCCAAGCTATTTGAATCAATCAAAGATAAAATTACTGTTAAAGTGAAATCTTAAAGTGAAATCTACGGAGAAACAATAAGGCATTAAAAACCTGTCCCGGCCGCATTATTCGCAATTCGGCTGGGACAGGGTTGTTTAAATACAACAAATATTACGGCTCCAAACTTAACCAGGAATGGAAATTTTATTATCATTGAATAAGTAAAAAAGACCTCTTTCCATAAATGATACGTCTTCCTTCATATCTCACAGGAATACTTTTTACTTTTGTCCAGATCTTTTTGATTTAACTAGCAAATCAGACATTTATAATCGGATCATTCAAGAACATCATCATTGTATAAGCAGGGATATTATTCATATAAATAGATTAATAGAATTTAGTTATTTGCCATTTTAAAAAAGAAAAAATAGAAGATTCTTATAAGAAACTTTACTCTGATTTGAGAAACAAGGCAAAGGTAGATATATTTCTAAAGGAATGATCCTTGGATATTAAATGATGTAAATAGGGCTGATAATTATTATCAGCCCTATTTAATTAGATTATTTCCCTCTAATCTTTATCAACGATGATTATCCTTTTTTGCCATTCTACATGTATCGATCCGTTCAAGACTACGGAAAAGCCTGCTTAAATATAAAGGAATTTTTGTTTTATATGTGCACCGCATGCCGCTGATCCGATATTTCATTGTTATCGCGATGGCATAGAAGACCATCCGTTTATAGGCTTCTCTCTTTTATTGAATATTCAATACTTTGCCGACCTAGTCTGTCAGGGCAAAACAGGCAATCTGTGTCTTATCGATATCTGCGCAAATAGTAGACATGCCAGCCGGTTTGTATACGACGATAAGCACTTCATCTTCATGAATAATCACGACTCTTGGGAAGATGCCTTCTGTTAGTTTTTTTATTTATGCCTATATTCAACGGCTTTTATGCACTCCCAAATTGCTACTTCACCTGGGATAATCTGAAATAGAGGATGAGATTCAGGACATGATACTGAGCTCCAGTCCTTATGGAGGCGGGGAGAGCGGATTCGCAGCTTGGCCATCAAGTGCTCCCATTCATATAGAAGCTGCCCCTCTGTCTCAAGCAGATTTTTATTGAAGTTTTGCGGGTATATCTTCCCTGGGTCAAAGGCATAGCCACGGCAGGATGCCTCAAGGAAAACACACCTAAGATAATCGGCCATGGCGGCGGATGGATTATCACATCTTTTAAATCTGTGAAGTTGAGGATGATATATGTAACCCTTTGTCTTGACTGCTAGAACCTTTTGAGCAAGCAGACCTTCTCGCCACAAGGCGATTAATCCTTGGCGGTCCAGATACTTGGGGTGTAATGTCCAGAGACGCAATCCTTCTACCAGATAATATGCTTTTGTAGATTAGTCGTATAATTATAGTAGCTATATCAGGAATAGCAGACGAAAGCAAATATCAGTGAGTAGCGTATAAAAGTATGCCGGGTAAGCGTTTATCGGCATAATTTATTGACCCGGGGCGATATTTTAAATAAAATTTATTACAGATTTAATATAGTTAACGCATTGAATAAGTAGCCGTATTTACGAATACAGGCCTGCCAGACAAATACTGGAATGATAATAATCCAGATACCCGGTTATTTAATACGTTTATTATAATACAGGGGAATGGTTTGCCTAATAATATAACGCTTAATAGGTTTTTCGATGCCTTGAACAGGCGCGATCCAAAGCAGATAGGAACCCTTATTGCCGAAGAGGCGGAGTTCTATTTCCCAAAGACAAAACCTATGAGAGGCAAGGATCAGATTATAAGATTCTTTAGGATCCTCTTTCATCTTTATCCCGAGCTGTTATTTCAGCTGGAGAGGACTATTATCGAAGGAAAAACAGCGGCTGCGCATTGGAAAAACCGGGGGATAAATAGAAAAGGGAAACCCTATAATAACGAAGGGATTACCATATTTCAGGAAGGGGATGAGGGCCTTATAGTATTTATGAGTGATTTTTTTAAGGATACCGAGAACTTCTAATTTATAGTTTTCGGTCTTGATTGTAGGCAAAGATATCGATTGATTTTTTATTTAATTAAAGTATAGTTTCAGTTCATTTTAAAATATAACACTTGTTCGTCCGGAGAGATTTTACGACGCTTGTATGCAATTTAATTACTATTGGTGGTTTTAATTAATATGCCTGAAAATGTGACAAGAGATAGGATGAAGACGATTAAAAAAGAGATAAAAGAACTGAGGAAAAGATATAAAAAGATTGAGGTCCGACCCTGCCAGAATGATGCGGAATTATTATTAAAGGACAGCGAACTCATGGAGATCATGGAAAAGATCTATGCACTTGAGCAGGAAAAGGACCGGTTGATATTGAATTTTAGTCGTGTGTATCTAGATAAATCGAATTAATTAAAGTTCGCTGATGGGCATTTTTAGAGATCAGGAGTGTATTATTTCTGCTGAAACCTGTTAGATTCATGGATTTTTTTAACCAATACGGAGGTAGAAGGACATGAAAAGAGACAATATCAAATATGGTTATACATTTGATGACCTTATTCTTATCCCCGACATGTCAGCGATATTACCTCACCAAGTGGATGTAAAAACAAGATTATCAAAAAATATTGTCTTAAATATACCGCTTGTCAGCGCTGCTATGGATACCGTCACGGAATCGGCGACAGCCATCACCATGGCCAGGCAGGGAGGACTGGGTTTTATACATAAGAATATGAGTATTGAACGACAGGCCCTTGAGGTTGAGAAGGTAAAAAAATCTGAAAGTGGAATGATTATTAATCCTATTACCATTGGACCTGAGAGTAAGATCGGTGAAGTTTTAGAGATAATGAACAGATACAAGATATCAGGGGTTCCAGTGGTTAAGGAAGGGAATCTTGTCGGCATTATAACAAACCGTGATCTGAGATTTGCGATGGACATGGATCAGAAAGTCAAGGCGGTAATGACAAAGGATGACCTGGCGACTGCGAAGGCGGGAATCACCCTTGAAGAGTCAAAGAAGATCCTTCATCAAAGGAGAATAGAGAAGCTACTTGTGGTGGATGACAATGGGAAATTAGTGGGACTTATAACAATAAAGGATATTGAGAAGATAAAGAAATATCCTAACGCCTGCAAGGACCAGCACGGCCGATTGCGTGTAGGCGCAGCAATTGGTGTTGGTCAAGATATGGAGATCAGGGCCGAAAGACTCATTAAGACGGATGTTGACGTACTTGTTATTGATACGGCTCATGGACATTCGGAAAACGTTATTAAGGCGGTAAGGAGTATAAAGAAAAAATATCCTGAAACGGAACTGATAGCTGGGAATGTCGCCACCCCAGAAGGCACGAGATCTTTGATAGAAGAAGGCGTGGATGGCATAAAGGTAGGTGTCGGCCCTGGATCAATATGCACAACAAGGGTTGTTGCTGGAATCGGTGTTCCTCAGATGACAGCTATCATGGATTGTTCGGAAGAAGCCCAGAAGGATGGCATCCCTCTCATAGCCGACGGGGGGATAAAGTATTCCGGAGATATCACAAAGGCCTTGGCTGGAGGAGCCGATTGCGTAATGATAGGCAGCCTTTTTGCCGGAACTGAGGAGAGTCCTGGCGAAACGATTCTTTTTCAAGGAAGGACATACAAGGTCTACAGGGGAATGGGCTCCATTGAGGCTTTGAAGGAAGGAAGCAAGGATAGATATTTTCAATTAGATATTGAAACCGAAAATGAACTTGTTCCTGAGGGGATTGTCGGTAGAGTCCCTTATAGAGGTTCGCTTGCTGCCGTAACCTACCAGCTTATCGGCGGCCTGAGATCAGGCATGGGGTATCTAGGCTGCAAAAATATCGGAGAGCTTAAGGTTAAACCAAGGTTCATGCTGGTAACAGGAGCCGGTCTTAAGGAGGCCCATGTTCATGATGTGGATATTATCAAGGAGGCCCCTAACTACAGGATGGAATAATGAAATATGGTATATATACGAGGATGTCACAGCCCTCAGGATTCCATAAAGATTTGATGCCATGAACGCTGACTGGAAATGGATCCATATGAAATTTTGGCAAGGATCTCGGACAGCATTATTGGCAGTGTAAGATGCATAAACAGGGTTGTATATAATATATCACCGAAACGGCCGAGCACGATAGAATGGGAATGATAGAAAACTTATTGACTTTTTGGAAATCATCCTTCTATATTTGGACATAATTTTTTTTTGAGTTCCAGTTATTATCTAACTGATCCTATATTCGGGTAATCCTCGTAAAGGCTCCTACATATGAGCATTAACAAAGAGCGCATTATTCAAGACGTCTGCAGAACTGCTTACTTGCCGGAAACAAAATCCACCAGATTAGTTGAAACCACCCTCGAGATTATAAAAAGGACACTTGAATCAAATGAGGATGTCCTTATCTCGGGTTTTGGTAAATTTATGATTGAAAAAAACTACAAGAGAAGGGGTTCAAGGTATACAAACAGCAACGCCTATATACCTGGCGCGAAGAAGGTTGTTACCTTTTGGTGTTCTCCCAGCCTTATTAAAAAACTGAATGGGTAGATCAAGGGATCTCCTTATAACTATATCAGGGCGATTCGTCAATTATGATGAATCGCCCTTTTTATTGACTTGAAAAATATGGAAACTTATACTGAATTGGCTAATATCACTATAGATATTGAAATCAAAACGGTAATACCATGGTTAACTGATGAGAAGCGGAATCGTAATTTTTGCGATATTATTCTGCCTGTTTTATACGGCACATCGGGTTGAATCTTCTTGGCTGATCGATTCTGAAAGGTTTCATGTCTCGGTCCACGGTCAATTATCCTGTCTTGAATGTCACTCAAATATCAATGAAAAAATAAAACATCCCGATGTCGTTAATGTTGACAAGCCTTTGAACGCTTTCTTCAGGCTGGAACAATGCGCAGCCTGTCATGATGATGTCCTGAACGAGATCAATCAGAAAGGGATTCATGGTGGCAGTGCTATCGAGGAGAAGGGCCGATACGATCTGTGCATAGTATGCCATGACGCACATTATCAGAAAGCGTATTCCGGTTCAGCAGAAAAGAGTGATATTGATCAACTTCTCGATACTGCTCTGATTCTTTCCGGAGACGAGGACTGCATGGCATGTCATGGTTTAATACCCGATGAGGATCCAGAAAATGCGGAGAAGATATCGCTTCTATGTTTTTACTGCCATTCCGGAGTGCCTGAAAAAGACAATAATAAGGATTTGATATGGTATCCCACGATCGATTCCAAAGGCTATAAATCTACCTTTCACTCAAAAATATCATGTATTAAATGCCATCAAGGATCCCTTGAATTTAACCACAGTAATCAAAAACCGGTTGATTGCCTGATTTGCCACCTGCCCCATAATGAGAAGACCGCGCATGATGCGCATTCGGATGTTTCATGCGGGGCGTGCCACCTGAATGACGTGACATTGGTCAAGGACCCTAAGGATAATAAGATCCTGTGGCAGAACTATCCAAGATCTCGCAGTGCAAGTAAGATTCATGAGATGTCATTGACCGATGATGATACCTTTTGCGGCCGCTGTCATTTTAAAGGTAATGATCTTGGGGCACCGGCAAGCATCCTTCCTGCCAAAAGTATTATCTGCATGCCATGTCATGCAGCTACCTTTTCAATCGGTGACGCCCCGACCGTTCTATCTTTGCTGATTTTTCTTATCGGAATTATAAATATTTTATTCATCTGGTTTTCCGGGGGTAGGCCTGAAAGGAAGGGGGCTGTAAGGTCGTGGAAAATAATAGAGGCATTATTACTTGATGTCATGCTACAGCGACGGCTCTTCAGGGTATCCAGGATCAGGTGGCTTTTCCATGCTTTAATATTTTATCCGGTTATATTGCGATTCGGCTGGGGTCTTGTCGCTCTGTTGTCCTCTCTGTGGTTTAATCAATGGTCCTTGGTAAGGCTAATGCTTGATAAGAATCACCCACTTACAGCATTCCTATTTGACATCACGGGGATGATGGTGATAATCGGTCTCACCTGTATGATACTCAGAACAAAAGTTGTCAGATCCTCAAACAGGATTGAAGGAATGCCCAAGAGAGATTGGCCGGCGTATGGCTTGCTTGTGGCTATCATAGTTGCGGGTTTTATCCTTGAGGCTATGAGGATTTCCATGACGGGGAGTCCTAAAGGTTCCGAATACGCCTTCATGGGTTATGTCATCAGCAGAATTATAAACGATGCCCATTTGACTGATCTTTATAGAACAGTCTGGTATATACACGCGATCTTCACTGCGGCCTTCGTGTCATATCTGCCTTTTAGCCGAATGCTTCATGTCATTATTGCGCCGATTAGCCTTGCTATAAGTGCATATTCAAGGGAATAAAACGTGACTAACTGATATTTGAAACGGAGGATTAAAGATGGAAATTAAGGGATACAACATGCCGGAGGGGCTTTATTACGAGGCGAACCATTACTGGGTTCGACCGGAGGAGGGACCTATACTGGTAATGGGGATGGACGATTTTGCTCAAAAGACCGCCGGCGAGATCGTTTATGTGCAGTTGCCTCCCGAGGGAAAGAGGCTGACTGCCGGACAAAAGTTTGCGAAGGTGGAGTCAGGCAAGTGGTTGGGAAGGGTATATGCGCCGGTAAACGGGGTGTTACTTGAAGGAAATCAGGCCCTGGAGGCCGATGCCTCACTGATCAACAGGGATTGTTATGGAGAGGGATGGCTGTTCAAGATTCGACCTGATGACATGGGGGATATAGAGGGCTTGATCCATGGCGCTGAGGCCATTGAAAAATGGCTTATTGCGGATATAGAAAGATATCAATAAAGGGCATAAATGACCCAGAGAGATTACCATATTGGAAAGATTTTACAGATGCGTGCCTGCACTGGATGCCGCCTTTGCGCAGATGTCTGCCCCGCTGTTTCCGTTACCCTGGACGGGCAATTGTCCGGGGTCTATCGCCTTGAAGTATTGCACAAGATTATGCGTTTCAGGACGGGATTATTTAGGAACTTTTTTCTAAAGAGGAGGCCGTTGGAGGATGAATTAAAACATTTCAGCGAGACTGTATATCGGTGTACGCTTTGCGGTAGGTGCCAGGAAGTCTGTCCATCGGGCATATCCTTGAAAGAACTATGGCTATCCCTGAGGCAGGATTTGGTACATTCTTTAAATTTTCCTGAAGAGGTCGGGACAATTCTTGAAAACATCACTATGAGCCACAACGTATTCAATGAGGACAACGAGGAGCGCGCCGATTGGGTGGATGATCTTCAAGAGAGGCCGAATCACGGATACATTAAGGAAAAAGCTGATGTGGTCTATTTTACCGGTTGTGTATCTGCCTATTTCCCAATAGCACAGAGGATCCCTATAGCGTTGGTTGAGATCCTGAAATCGGCAGGAGTTGATTTTACCCTTCTGGGCCGTGAGGAGTGGTGCTGCGGTTTTCCACTCCTGAGCGCGGGTCTGCAGGATCATATAAATGACCTTATCGAACACAATCTGGGAGCGATGCGACAAAAAGGGGCGCAAAAAGCGGTTTTTGCATGTCCCTCCTGTTATCGGATGTGGAGAGAATATTATCCCAGCGAATTCGAAATCTTACATGTCACGCAGTTTTTGAATGAGTTGATATACTCTGGGCGGCTTCACCTGAAAAAGCTCGACATGACAGTCACCTATCATGACCCATGTGATTTGGGACGCGGAAGTCATGAGTATGAATCACCAAGGGATGTGATCCGCTCAATCCCCGGAATAAAACTTGTTGAAATGGAACACAATCGCCATAACTGCATCTGCTGCGGAGGTGGTGGCAACCTTGAGATGTTTGATCCCAGCCTTTCATCAGGGATTGCGGGGACAAAAATAGATGAGGTTATACGGACGGGCGCACAGGCGGTCGTAACCTCATGTCAGCAGTGCGTTAGGGTTATGCACAGCTATATTAGGAGAAATAAGATAACACTGGATGTGATGGATATCGTTCAACTCATTCAGAGGGCGTTAGCCTGATCCCTGCCTTCGCCCCCTTCCCATTATCCATTTCACTGCGTCCAGAAGGTTCTCAGCAATATAGCAGGGCTTTATGGACATCTGCTGCAATGCATATGAGATCTCCCCCATTCCATAACCGGTTCTAACCATAATCCCTTCCAGATTGCAGCGGTGTGCAAGTTCAAGGTCTGCAGTATGGTCCCCGACCATGTAAGAATTTGACATATCGATATCAAAGGAATCACACGCCCGGTCTATAAGGCCTGTACCCGGTTTTCTGCAATCACACTCGCGGCTGTATTCGGGTACCTTGCCGCCGGGGTAGTGTGGACAGAAAAAGACGGCATCTATATTCGCGCCCTCACGCCTTAGGGTTTCAACCATATGGGAATGGACTTCATGAAGCAGTTCGATGGGAAAGTAACCCCGTGCCACTCCGGATTGATTTGTGAGGATAATGGCAAGGAAATTATTTTTATTAAGCATTCTTATCGCATCAGCAACGCCTGGAAACAGGTGAAACCTGCTCAGATGATTGATGTATCCCATCTGTTCGTTTATTGTGCCGTCGCGATCGATAAAAACAGCTGGCCTCTTCATTTTCCCTCCATCTCATTTTTAAATGAAAGAAGTTCATTCCACACATCTTCCGGTTCGATACTAAGCATGCATTGAAAATCCCTTGAGCATTCAGGCCTCATGCAAGGCGCGCAATCCACCTGATACCGGACGATCTTTGATCTGGGTCCTCGTGGTCCGGTAGCAATAGGATTAGTGGATCCGAATATTGCGACCAGAGGCACCTTCAGGGCGGATGCCATATGCATAAGCCCTGAATCATTGCTGACGAAAAGGTTGCATCTCCTGACCAGGGCAATCAGTTCGCCTAGTTCCGTGCCTCCGCAGAGATTAATTGCAGGATGATTCATTGCGGCTGAGACCCTGGCGCATATATCCTTCTCCTGATCGCTACCAAAAATCATTACCTTTGAGCCCCATCTATCAACAGCCATATCACCTATAGCCGCAAACCTTTCAGGGGGCCATCTTTTGGCAGGCCCATAAATGGCGCCAGGGCTTATTCCCAATAAAAAATCGTCCTGTTCTACTCCATTTTCAAATAGGAATGGCAATGCCTTTTCCTCCTGCTCCTTGGAAACGAATAATTCAGGGTCCTTTGACCTTGCATTCAGGCCCATGGCCCTTATAAGAGACAGGTAATATTCCACCTGATGTGTATTCATTATTTTATCGTCCCTAATGATCGCATGAGATAAAAGAAGACGCCTGTGATCCGTATCATAACCTACTCTGTATCTTATGCCTCCGAGATACGCTATAAGGGCTGCCTCAAAGGCATTCTGGAAAAGGATAGCCAGGTCAAACTTCTGTCGTCGAACCTGTAAGGATGCTTGTAAGATATCAGTCAAACCGGAAAAGGATACTTTCCCTTTTCCGAGGGTCATGACCCCGTCAAGCATGGGGTGGCTTTCAAAAAGCGGTATGACCCATGGTCTTGCGAGGACGATCAGCGTGCTTTTCGGAAAAGATTCCCTGACAGCCTCAAGGGCAGGGAGTGTCATTATCACATCGCCGACCCAGTTTGTGGCGCGTAAGAGTATACGGTTGATCTCTGATCTATTGATCGGTCTGTTACTAATCATATGCCACATCTTTTGCTTAAACCTGACTCTTTTTGCAGATGAAGATTCGGTCTTGCCTATGCATGGCTGGAATCCACGCTGAATTTTTAATATATACAGGGACTTCCTCTTGTATATTAAAGTAGTTTATCAAGAGAAGCCTGGCGCTTTTCTTGCTATAGGAATAAGGATGGGCATCCTCCCTTAACAGGGGCAGATAATGTTCTATAAATCTCCGGGCAACGGCTATTAACGGCGGATGAATAAAGAGGCCAAGGATAAAGATCCCTTCACACTTAAGGACACGATGTATCTCACTCAGGGCCTTGCCCGGATCTATCATATGGTCAAGCGCATTCACACATAATATGATGTCAGAACTATTATCTCTTAAAGGGATCCTTTCCGCCATGCAGGAGATCTTTTGGCCTGCCGGCAATATCCCTGAATATCCTTTTTGATAGGAACTCATCAGTGGATCCATAAATATCTTCAAGCCCGGCCCGAATAATCTAGCTGCGCATGTAGGACCGCAACCGACATCAAGGATAACAGCATCGGGAGGTACCCTTTGCGATATTCGCTCTATAACAGGTTTGTACCTGGAGATGACCCTCTCCATCTGGGGTTCAAGAACGCCTTCTCTTTTCCAGAAAGCATCCTCTTTCATCTGCGCCTGTAACCATCGTCTTTCTCTGTCAGATTCCATATCTATTATTATAATGCATATTGAGACATTAAAGTAGAGATTTGAAGATCCTTCCATTTGCCACATTATCAAGATATTTCGTATAGGCAAGTTGCTGTTTCATGTCAAGTTCAAACAGATACCCAGTATCTATATATCGCGTATTAACGGGAACAGAGTTATGGCCGAATATACAGCTGAATTATTTTTCCTCAAACTGTTTAAGAAAGCGTTGCTCAAAGCAATAAATCATTTATCTTTTTACAGAGATCGGGGGTGCTTTTCATCTCCTTACCGTCAAGGGCCACCACAGGAAGCGCACCTATCAGGGAGTTGGTTATCATAACGTTATCGGCATCAAAGAGATCCTCAGGTTGAAACTTTTCCTCTAATAAGTCGTATCCCCAACTGAGAAGTAGCTGGCACACCTTCTCCTCCATAATGCCGGCCAGAACATGGGGCGATGATGGCTTGATGATCTTTTTCCCTCTTATTAAGAGTATATTGGCCCTATTAGTTTCAGATATTGTGCGGTCCGGGTTCAGGATTAGGGCCTCATCAGCACCCTGTTCCACGGCCCATTTTCCAGCCAGATGATAATAGAGGTAATTGAGGGTTTTATAGTCCGCGAGGGGCGAACATCTGGGATGCGGATATGTCACAAGCTTTAATCCGGGATTATTTTCACACGCAAATAGTGGGGTATAGGGCCTTGCGATAACGACAATTCCATGATCATATGGTGGTTCGGCCCTGCTTCCCCTTGTAGCGATTATTTTCACTGCGGCGATTTCATGTTTGAGCCCATTTTCATTAATGAGCTGACCAATGATTTCTTTCCATGAAAGATCAGGGGGGTCGTGGTCGAAGAGCCTATTCCAAGTCCGGTTAAATCGGGCTATATGATCGTTAAGATACATGGGATTTCCCCGATTGATCCTTACAGTCTCAAAAAAACCATAGCCGTATTGAAATCCCAGGTCAGTGATCTTCAATGAGGCTTGTTCCATAGGCCGAATAGCGCCGTTTACCCATGCCGCCTCTTTAATACGCATTTCTTTCCTGGCGACCATTAATGTCTTCATAATAGTCATGCCCTTATGTAAGGTTTCATTATATTCATCCTGAGGATCAGAGTCATAGACTATACCTCCTCCCACTGAAAATATCATTTTCCCATGACATATTGTTGAAGTGCGTATGGCAATTGATAAGTCCATTGTGTCATGGAAACTTAAATACCCTATAGATCCTGTATATATATGCCGCCTGTTTGGCTCTATCTCGTCAATGATTTCCATCGCCCTTATCTTGGGACATCCGGTGATTGATCCACCCGGGAACGCTGCCTTGATCAGATCGACTGAATTATAATTTACATCCAAAGTCCCTTTAACAATAGAAACCAGGTGAAAAACATTTCGATATGATTCCACTCTCTTATGCTGAGCGACACGCACGGACCCGGGCTTACACACCTTACCTAGATCGTTGCGTAATAGGTCAACGATCATGGAAAGCTCGGCGTCATCCTTTTCGCTTTGTTCAAGTTCCAGTTTTAAAGCCCTATCCTCGGATTCCGTTTTGCCCCTCGGCCTAGTGCCCTTGATCGGCCTGGTTTCAACCTCCTTCCCCTGTTGTTTCAGAAACCGTTCAGGCGACGTGGAAATGACTTGGTGATCGCCAGCATTTATATATGCAAAAAAAGGCGCCGGATTTTCATGAAAGAGTGTTCTGAAGAGATTAAACGGAGCACCCGAGAAGTCGGTCTCAAACCTCTGAGAAATATTTACCTGATATACATCCCCGGACAAGATATAACATTTGACCTTGTTAACGGCGGCAGTGTAATCATCTCTGTTAAAATTGGACCTGAATTCTTGAATGCATGAAAAGTCTTCCTGCGGGACCGTTTCGGTTTGAAGGATTGTTCTGAAAGCCCTGATATCTTCATTCAGAAGATTTTTACCTGAAAGAGTGCGAATGGGAATGAAGAGCCTTCGGCAATTTGTTTTAAGATCATGTATAACTATAATAGATGGCGCGAAGAAGCAAATGCTTGGCAGGTTGAGGTCGTTCATTGATGTTCTGGGGAGGGTTTCCAGATGGTCCTTAAGATCGTAGGAAAGGTACCCGAAAAGGCCTGTCCCGATGGGAACATTAAGTCCAGGATCATCCAGATGATAAAGGGTTATTATCATGCGGAGTGTATCAAAAGGATCTCCTTCATATCTGACGGCTATATCGCCGCAACTGATTGTCATGTTACGGCCGAATCCTGAAAAACTAAGCCAAGGTCTCGCACATAGGATATGATACCTTGCGCAATCTATTTCCCCTCCACTCATAAGGAAGACCGTTCCAGGCATTCCTGCGAATCTTGAAGCAAGATCATTGAATGGATTATCAGTATCAAGCGTTTCAGTATGAATCCCCATAATCTCACCCGCGACCTTTCTTATCTTATCCATTATCAGCTGCATTTAGCGATACCTCATATTATGAGACGGCCAAGCCTCAGAAAATTTTTTATAAGCAAGCATCCATGCTCGGTTAAAAAACTTTCGGGGTGGAACTGAACACCGTGGAGCGGATATATTGGATGCGACAAACCCATTATGATTCCATCCGGGCTGTAAGAGGTTACCTCAAGGACAGTTTTATCAAATTGAACGATCAGTGAATGGTATCTGGCAGCCGTGAAGGGAGAAGGAATATCTTTAAGAAGCCATTTATTTTTGTGGTAGATCATGCTGGTCTTGCCGTGCATAGGTGTAGGCGCCTTAATGGTAGAGCCGCCGAACGCCTCATTTATGCATTGCATGCCCAGACAAACCCCGAGAATAGGGATATCCTTATGAAATGCCTTGATCAACGGAACCGAAATCCCTGAATTGGAAGGATCCTTGGGGCCGGGGCTGATAAGGATATAATCGGGTTTCAGTGATGCGGCATCCTCGATTGATATCCTGTCGGATCGATGCACGTCAATATGGAGAGCAAAACACTTGAACATCTGCACCAGATTGAATGTGAAGGAATCATAGTTATCGATTACGAGAAGTCTGACCAATTTAGACCCCAAATAAAAAAGCCGCCCGACCTGAGTCTGGGTGGCTTCAGCCTATTTCATAACTCAAATAATAGATAGAGTATTAGCCCGATTGAGTCAATATAAATTTTAGGTAAAAAAAGTATTTGACATTACATAAATATAATGTAAAATATAACGAAAAATTGACAAATATTTGAGTGGAAAAAGAACAAAATGAGAACGATTAATACTATCAACATTATCAGCCAGAGCAGAGTAATGCTCCTTTTGGTACTCAGCCTTCTGGTGGTAGTTGTCTACCACACGGCCTGATAATGGGATAGTATTATCAATAAAATCCAAAGAAAATCCGTTATCAGGCAGACCTGATAGCGGAGTTTTTTTTAACAGATGCCCATTTTCTTAAGGAGGTTTATCTATTATGGATCGCGTTATTTTTTTTGATACTACACTTCGTGATGGAGAACAGTCACCCGGGGCAAGCATGAATGTGGTTGAGAAGGTTCGTCTTGCAACACAGCTTGAGAAGCTCGGAGCTGATGTGATCGAGGCAGGTTTCCCTGCGGCATCTCCAGGCGATTTTGAGGCTGTCCAGGCCATAAGCCATAAGATAAAGAATATACAGGTTGCGGGCCTTGCAAGGACATCAAAGGAGGATATCGATAAAGCATGGGGAGCCATCAAGGATGCGGCGCATCCAAGGATACATACCTTTATAGCCACCTCGGATATCCATATGAAACATAAGCTCAAGATGAACCGTGAGCAGGTCATCAAAACTGCCGTTGAATCCGTTCAGTATGCGAAAAGACTGACGGATAACGTGGAATTTTCTGCAGAGGATGCATCCAGGAGCGACAGAGACTTTCTGTGCCGAGTATTTGAGGCGGCTATTCAAGCCGGGGCAATGACCGTCAATGTCCCGGATACAGTGGGTTATGCCCTGCCGAATGAATTTGGTGATCTTATATCATATATAAGGAATCATACGCCTAATATTAATAAGGCGGTAATAAGCGTCCATTGCCATAATGACTTAGGATTAGCTACTGCGAATACGCTGGCGGGCATGATTGCTGGGGCAAGGCAGGTGGAAGTAACCGTTAATGGCATTGGTGAGAGGGCAGGTAACACCTCTTTGGAAGAGATCGCCATGAGTATCCAAACGCGAAAGAGTATGCTGAATCTATCCATGGGGATCAACACAAAGGAGATATACCCGACCAGCCGTCTGGTTTCCATGATCACGGGAATTGTTGTGCAGCCCAATAAGGCGATAGTGGGTGCCAATGCCTTTGCACATGAGGCTGGGATACATCAGGACGGTATGCTGAAGCACAGGATGACATATGAGATCATGGAACCTGAAATGATAGGACTTTCCTCCAACCGTCTCGTGCTGGGGAAGCATTCAGGACGGCATGCCTTCCGCGATAAACTAAATGACCTTGGATACGACCTCACAAATGATGAGGTAAACAAGCTTTTTAATAAAATGAAGGAGCTTGCGGATAAGCGGAAGGAACTGCTGGATGAGGATATCGAGGCGCTCGTGGCTGAAGAGATCCTGCGCATACCTGATGTTTATGAACTGGCATATCTGAACGTGGTCAGCGGTACAGTGACTATCCCTACGGCAACAGTGATACTCAAGATTGAGGGAAAAGAGGCGCAGAGCTCCGGATACGGCGTGGGTCCGATTGATGCCACTTACAACACCATTGCAAAGATGACCGGGACCGATTCCAGGCTGGTAAGATTCTCGGTCAACTCCATAACAGGAGGCATGGACGCCCAGGGAGAGGTGACCGTGAGACTTGAGGAGAACGGTCTGGTCGCAATGGGGAAGGGTACGGACCCTGATATTATAACAGCGAGCGCCAAGGCGTATATCAATGGTCTTAACAGGCTGGAATATCTGAAGAAGAACCCGTCGATTGACGTTGATTAGGGAAGGATTTAGAAATTGAAAGGAACGAAATCAATGGGAATGACTATAACTGAAAAGATACTCGCGGCTCATTCGGGGCTCGACCAGGTTAAGCCTGGTGATCTAATACAAGCCAATGTGGACATGGCATTAGGCAATGATATCACGGCCCCTCTGGCAATCAAGGTCTTTGAAGAGATAGGGAAGAAAAGTGTATTTGATAGGGAAAAGATAGCACTTGTCCCGGATCATTTTGTGCCCAATAAGGACATCCCTTCCGCGCGGCAGGCGAAGATGATGAGGGAGTTTGCGCGAAGGTATGAAATTAAAAACTATTTTGAGGTAGGTGAGATGGGCATAGAGCACGTGATCCTGCCTGAAAAGGGTCTGGTTTTGCCCGGGGATCTTGTTGTAGGGGCTGACAGCCATACATGCACCTATGGAGCATTAGGCGCCTTCGCAACCGGCGTGGGAAGCACTGACCTGGGCGTGATCATGGCCACCGGCAAGGTGTGGCTCAAGGTACCTCACACAATAAGATGTATTTTCGAGGGCAGGCCTTTACCGTGGGTAGGGGGTAAGGATCTGATTCTATATCTTATTGGCATGCTTGGGGTGGAAGGGGCAAACTATCGCGCCATAGAATTTTCAGGCCCTGCCATAAAAGACCTCTCTATGGACAGCCGTTTTACCATGGCAAACATGGTTGTTGAGTGCGGCGCTAAAAACGGGATCTTCGAGGCGGACGATATCACAGTGAGGTATCTAAAGGGAAAGTCATCAAGGAAGATCATTATTGTTAAAGATGACCCTGATGCCAATTATGAAAGAGAGCTCTTCATTAGTGCGGGAGAGATAACACCACAGGTAGCATTCCCTCATTCACCTGACAATGTCAGATCAGTTCATGAGGCGAAAGGCATTTCTCTGGACCAGGTGTTTATAGGATCCTGCACCAATGGAAGGATGGAGGATATGTATCAGGCGGCAAAGGTGTTAAAAGGACGATCAGTAGCAAAGGGGGTCCGCCTGATCATTATACCAGGCTCTCCCTTGATCTATAGTGAGGCAATCCGAGAGGGTATTATAGAGACATTCATAAAAGCAGGCGCAACTATAGGTCCACCTTCATGCGGACCGTGTCTGGGAGGACACCTGGGTATTCTGGCTGATGGTGAGAGATGCGCTTCCACGAGCAACAGGAATTTTATAGGGAGGATGGGTGATCCAAAGAGCGAGGTATACCTGGTGAATCCTGCTGTCGCCGCTGCCTCGGCAATACTGGGAAGGATCGGGTCGCCTGAGGAGTTGTAAGAAAAAGCAGAGGGATTGAATCTTGAATGCCCGCCTGCCGAATCTCTATTTCGATGATGCTGCCTATTTGTTACTGCAGTATATTTAACAACGGATAGAGCATTTATTGTCAGGATGAATGAGCATGCAGGTCCAGTATTGAATGAAGAATATTGAATGAAACATTAATAACGAAAGAGGGAATCGAATGAAGATTGAAGGAAAGGTCTGGAAATTTGGTGATAATATTGATACTGATGCTATCATACCGGCAAGGTTTCTAAATGTCTCTGATAAGAAGCTGCTTGCTATGAACTGTTTCGCTGACCTGAGACCTGATTTCAGCAAAATTGTAAGCCTTGGTGATATACTTGTAGGAGGTAGTAATTTTGGTTGTGGTTCTTCCAGGGAACACGCGCCGCTGGCTATTAAAGAATTGGGTATAGGCTTCATTCTCGCAAAAAGTTTCGCGAGGATATTTTTTAGAAACTCATTTAATATAGGGCTTCCTATCCTTGAGTCAAAAGATGCGGTTGATTCTACCGAAGAGGGGGATAGGATCTCCGTCGATTTGAGTACCGGAGAAATAATAAACATGAGCAAGGGTAAAAGATATTCCGCGCAACCGATTCCTGATTTCATGAGGGAGATTATCGTGGCCGGGGGCTTGCTGGAATATGTGAAGATGACGGGTGTCTGAGTTGCAAATACAGTAAAAAAGGGGGTGTTTATTATTAAACTTAAGGGAAATGAAATATTAATGAAGATATTGAGTGAGGAAGGCGTTGACACAATCTTCGGCTTCCCAGGCGGGGCGGTTCTGGATATCTATGATCAGCTTGTAAAGACGGATATTAGGCATATACTGGTCCGCCACGAACAAGGTGCGGTTCACGCGGCAGATGGTTACGCCCGTGCATCTGGCAGGGTAGGAGTCTGTCTTGTAACATCCGGGCCAGGGGCGACCAATACTGTTACAGGAATCGCGTCCGCATATATGGATTCCGTCCCGATCGTCGTGTTTACAGGACAGGTCAATACGCGTCTTATCGGAAATGATGCCTTTCAAGAGGTGGATATCGTGGGGATTACCCGTCCATGCACGAAGCATAATTATCTGGTAAAAAATATAGGCGAATTGGCTAATGTGATCAAGGAGGCCTTCCATATCGCGCGTTCAGGGAGGCCAGGGCCTGTATTGGTGGATCTGCCAAAGGATGTGATGCAGTCCTTTGCGGAATACAAACCGGTTGGGGATGTGCGATTAAGGTCGTATCAACCTACCTATGAACCGAATGTAAAGCAGCTTGAGAGACTGGTTGGGCTTATTAAAAAGGCTGAAAGGCCTCTTATATTTGCCGGTGGAGGAATCATACTTTCAGGGGCATCAAAAGAACTACATCAGTTCGCAAAGAAGATACATGCCCCTGTTACCGCAAGCCTTATGGGTCTTGGCGCCTTTCCAGCATCTGATCAATTGTGGCTTGGAATGATAGGCATGCACGGCACGTATTGTGCCAACATGTCCACATCGGAGTGTGATCTGCTCATAGGCATAGGTGTCCGTTTTGATGACAGGGTTACGGGGAAGGCAAGTACGTTTGCTTCAAAGGCTAAGATCGTTCATATTGATATAGATCCGACATCAATAGGCAAGAGTATAACTGTCCATACCCCAATAGTGGGTGACTGCAGGATAACACTCCAGATGTTGAACAGTATGCTTGAAAAAGAAGGGTTGAAGGCGGGCAGGAATCTGCATAAGGCCTGGCTGGATAAGATAGCAGGGTGGAAAGCAGCAAAACCGCTTTCATACGAGCAGAAGGATATTATTAAACCTCAGTTCGTGATTGAAAAGATATATGAACTGACAAAAGGCAAAGCTATAATTACTACCGAGGTGGGCCAGAATCAGATGTGGGCAGCCCAGTTTTATAAGTTTGACAAACCTAACTCCTTTATTACATCTGGCGGCCTTGGTTGCATGGGTTTCGGTTTCCCTGCCGCCATAGGTGCGCAGGTTGCGTGCCCCGACCGTGCAGTGGTGGATATAGCCGGGGACGGCAGCATACAGATGAATATCCAGGAAATGGCTACAGCAGTGCAATTTAACCTGCCTGTCAAGATAGCTATACTCAATAATCGCTTTCTTGGGATGGTGCGCCAGTGGCAAGAGCTTTTTTACAATCGTTGTTACGCGTGCACGGATATGGATCACGCGCCGGATTTTGTGAAGCTTGCCGAGGCATACGGGGCAGTAGGCCTTCGTGCAACCAGGCCTGATGAGGTTGTCCCGGTCCTCAAGAAGGCGCTGTCTGTGAAAAAGCCGGTGATCATGGATTTCTTGGTTGAGAGAGAAGAAGGTGTCTATCCAATGGTTCCGAGCGGTGCTGATATTACGGAGATGTTATTGGTTTA
>SMTZ1_10002189_pt1 | contig 19781 bp, 22 predicted proteins | sample DeeMarSWOR136_30_FD_25667 | JGI IMG/M metagenome (IMG submission 25667)
ACCCTGATACGACAATTCTTCTTCACCAACGTAACAGCCTGTGACGCCACTTCATAGGTAGCGCTGAGTTTAGACGAGATAGTAATAACCATTATCTCATCCGTATCCTCAGCCAGCTTATCGTACCTCTCGGCAAACTCCCCTAGCGAAGGCACGGAGGTGGTCGGTAATGTCTTCGCATTAGCCAGGTATTCGTAGAATGTACCAGCCGTCAGGTCAATGCCATCCCGGTATGCCATTTTGCCAAAATGGACATATAGCGGGATAACCGTGACATTCAGCTCCTGCACCACCTGGGGCGGCAGATCAGCTACACTGTCAGTGACAATAGCGACCGGCATTTGTATCCAGAAACCCTTCCGCTAATTTGATATGGCATATATTAAGGTCCTGATAATAAACTGTCAAATACTTTTTTATTGCCCTGTTTTCACAGTTCCCGCTACTTTTATACTTATATCCCCATCCAATAACACGGTTCTATGTCAACCACACACAGTATTGACAACCATCCTTATAAAGAGTACATTTCAGGCACTGATGCCGTTTGCATACGGGTACGACAGCGAGAATACAAGGTAATTGGAAGGAGGTACATAATGCCGACCTATGTGACACTGGTGAAGTTCACCTCGGAAGGACTCAAGAATGTGGCCACCCTTGGCAGCAGGTGGGAACAGGGCGTGAAGATGGCAGAGCAGATGGGCATCAAGACCGTAGGTGCTTACGGTCTGCTCGGGTCTTATGATATGATGTTTATCTACGAAGCACCCAATGAAAAAGTTGCTGCTGGCATGCCTCTGTCCTTTGCTCCGGATGGCGGTGCACAGACCGAGACCTGGACAGCGATTCCCATGGAGGAGTTCGTCGGGCTCACCGGAATGTTCGAGCGTTGATGCACATCAGTGAAAATACTATCAGCAGACCAAACCGATTACAGTGTCAATCCTTCACTCAGGATAACGTTTTTCTACTAAATAGAGGGCAGGAGGTATCAAGTCATGGCAAAGTATCTAATTCTATGGGAACTGGACCAGAGCAGAATTCCAGAAAACCCGAAAGAGCGTGGGGTAACCTTCACAATGATGGTGGACCTGATTAAGGAGGACATAAGAGCCAATATCCATACCGACTGGGGAGCTTATATCGCCGGGGGTAAAGGTTACGCCGTCTCCGAAGGCGATGAGCTGGAGCTTGCCAAGCTAATGCAAAGGTTTGTCCCTTTTGTCAAGTTCGAAATACACCAGGTCATGACGATTGACCAGGTAGGTGAACTAGCTAAATCCCTATCGTGATAGATATCTATACTGATACAAATAACGGTTCATACGAGTTATATTCCAGAGAAACCCGGTAGTTCTACGTCTGAGCCCTTCTCCCCAGCCTGCGGTAGTAAGGGCTGCGTGAGAGGTAGACCGCCGCCAGCGGATTGTGGCCGGTAACCCTGTCCTTGACGGCCAGTACCGTCATCGGCGCCTGGCAGTATTTGATGAACAGGGAGTCATGCCCCACGCATAGCCCGACAAGGATGACAAAATCGACTCCCTCCTGGTTTAATATTTCGGCCTGGGTTATCGGGTTGCACATGGACTCATAGAGGTCAGGACCGGAGATTTTCTCCTCCGGCCTTATGCCTATCCTCTCTTTGGGGATTGCACCCACCTTGCAGCACACCGATACGACGTCAAAACCGTTCCTTTCGAGAATATCAGTAACCAGTCTCGCCTCATTGGCCAGACCGGAGCAGAAGGCCAGCCCCAGCTTCTTATATTCGTTCTTGCGGGCAAATTGAACGGTCTCTTCCATCCTGGGTATTCGGGTCCTGATTCCGGTCGGAGTATGCTCATAGCACTCAAACTCCTGCACAGAGGCCAGGCGGGCAAACTCTCTGACCTCCTCCGCATCATAACGACCGAGGGCTTTCTCGATAACGTCTGTCTTCAGCACGGTTGGACACGACGACGGCGCCTCGTCAAAGCCCGGGGTCTGGTCGGCAGCAATATTCGGGTAGCAGAATATCCCTGAACACCTGGCGCACTGCGGTCTTTCTGACATACGGACTCCTCCTCGTCAGGACACTATGCCCCGAACCTGTGATTACGTGTAGAAGGCTGTCAAATCAAGTATCTGCCGGTTACTGAGATGGCCTCGGGCCAAGCTCCTCATGCACTTTCTTGAGCCACTCAGGTATGTCTATTTCCTGCGGACAGGCATCCAGGCATTCGCCGCACTCGGTACACTGGTCAGCGCGTTGCTCCTCTTCAATTCTCCCACCACGGTAGTAGAACCGCCCAACGCGCATATCTTCGTACATCACGGCATCATTGTATATCTGGAAGTTCCGCGGGATATCCACGCCGTTAGGACAGGGCATGCAGTACTCACAACTGGTGCACGGGATTGGACTTAAGCCCTGATAAGCGTCCCTTACGCCGTTGTACAGTGCCAGCTCCTTGTCCGTTAGTATGCCTGTTGTGGCACGAGAAGCAATTTTCACGTTTTCCACTACCTGCTCCATTGTGCTCATGCCGCTGAGAGCTACTGAAATTTCCGGTTGGTCAAGGACCCATAGCAGTGCCCACCCGGCCGGACTTCGCTTCTGTGAGGCACTATCCCATACCTTCATCACCGGCTCAGGCTGTCTACCAAGTTTCCCTCCCCGCAGCGGCTCCATAACAACGACTGCCAGTCCCTTGTTGGCCGCATACTCCACACCCTTGCGGCCTGCCTGGATTTCGATATCCATATAGTTGTACTGGACCTGACAAAAAGTCCAGTCGTAGGCGTCCACTATCTCCTTAAAGACATCAAAATCATCGTGAAAAGAGTATCCCAGATAGTCAAAACCACCAGCAGCCATCTTTTCCTCAGCCCAGCGAAGCACGCCCAGGTCACGTACCTTGGGCCAGCTCCGCCTATTTAGACCGTGTAGCAGGTAGAAATCGATTTTATCGGTATCGAGGCGTTCCAGCTGCTCGTTAAAAAAGCGGTCGAAATCATTGGGCGACTCAACCATTCGGGCAGGCATTTTTGTGGCGAGCTTCATTTTCTCACGGTAACCATCCTTGAGAGCCCGTCCAACAATTCGTTCGCTATTCCCGGCGTGATATGGGTAAGCGGTATCCAGATAGTTAACGCCGTGGTCAATAGCGTACCTTATCATCCGGATAGCCTCCGGCTCATCTACATTTGCCTGGTCATTATTAATCACAGGCAACCGCATCGCACCGAAACCGAGTGCCGAGACTTTCCAGTCCAACCTACCAAACTGACGATACTGCAAAGGTCTTCACCTCCTCCAACTTATAATTGCATCGTACCGCTTGCTGTTAACCGACCATGCATTTATTAAAACTCATTGACCGTGAGAAAGCAAACTTATACTGAGGAGTAGACTCCCGAGAATTCGCTACAGCCGCTAATTATTTGGGAGAGAAACGTGTTCATTTAGGTAACACTCCGGCAAACTCGACCTGCCCGTTTTTTTGTGAAATCAGGAGTCTTATCGCGGCTGTCTCAATTAGAACAACAGATAGAAAGCCATAGACACGCTGTAGCACTCCCTCGGCAGGAGAAAAGGCTGGAATCTGGGAAACCGCAAACGTGAGTAGAATGATTACCAGAAAAACGATAAAAATCCTGGCAATGAGCCGCCATGTCGGGTCGTTACGCTTGAGCCAGGCGAAAGAAAGCATCGCAGCGACAAAAGAAGAGCAACCGATTATTATCCAGACATTATGTAAAATCCCCGAAGCTGTCGATACAGTTTCGGCTGTTCTCACGTCATCAGAGAAGACACCACCGAGCAGGAACCCGACTCCATGTAAAATATAAAACAGGAGAACCAGCCAGGCAAAACGATGGTTTCTCACACTCCGGTAAAGTATCACTCCGAAGCCGAGAATCATAACACCGTAGACGATAAAACCGGTTTTTACCCAAGCCGGGTGAGGACTACCGTTAGCCGCCAGCTGGCTTATCGGTTCGGATGCATGGTTATAGCCGCTGGTCACGGCTGCCCCAACGATGATAAGGGCTATCAGAACAACTGGGGCTACCATTCCACAAAAAGCCAGCAGCCCCCAGAGAAAACCCCTTTGATTCAAGGTAGAAAACATAACAGCTTAGATGATAGACCAGAGTAGCGCAGGGCCGGATGCGGTCTTAGTATAACCGAGTTGATTAATCGGTGATTTCTTTGCTCACTTCTTCTTCGCTTGCCAGATACTGTACTCTTTGTCAAAAATGAGTCCCTTCTTGATATCAGTACCGCTCTTAGCTTTTACCAACCCAGATATAGCATACCTGATAGCCAAGAAAGCTTCAAGGAAAATAGTATAGGAAACTAGCAAGCCCGAACCATTAAGTTGCCAGACGAACACGGGTAGCGGGATAAGACCAAGGGTAAGCCCTAGTACTGGATTGTGGGTAATGAAAACAACGATGCAGGTAATACCAAAGCTGATGCCAAATTCCCGGGGTACCAGAGCCAGGAGTACTCCCATAATTGTCGCACCACCCTTACCTCCTTTAAATCCCAGGAACACAGGCCAGTTGTGTCCGATAACAGCAGCAAAACCAGCCGTGTATACCCAAATCGTCTCCAGGCCCAGCCACTGGGCAATAAACACGGCAAGTATACCCTTGGCCATGTCAGCTATCCAGACAGCATAACCGAATCCCCTGTCAATCTCACGCATGACATTCAGGGCACCCATATTGCCACCGCCCACATGCCGAATGTCCTCTCCACTCTTAATACGAGTGGCGATATAGGCAAACGGTATGGAACCCAGCAGGTACCCGATAATAACAGCTGATATCGTACTTACCATCGTATGTAGACAACCCTCCTGCAGTCCTATAATATACAACCAAAAGTTATGTCTTTCAAGCAGGCTATTGAAACCCGCTAGTCACCAGTGTAGAAAGAGAGCGTCATCTATTAGAATTACAGACTTATGTAAACTTCAGTAGAAGCAAGCTGAGGACACCGTAGTAGACCTAATGATAAAAGGCGATACCAACCGTTCCGGTGCCACAGGCATAGCCCATAACCGGAGTCATCTCGACAGTCCACAGCTCAACACAATTGAACTCAGACGCTACCCTCTCCTTAAGCTTTTCCGCCTCATCCGGTGCATAGGCATGCATTACGGCTACATGTACTTCACCGTGACCCACCTTCTCCCTCATCATGCGGAGGATACGGTTTATGCCGCTTTCTTTCTTGCGTACTGCCCCGACAAACCGTATCCGACCATCGGAAGCACTGGAGAGTATCGGCTTTATGTTCAATTTCGAAGCCACCTGGGAGGCTATCTTTGGTATCCGGCCCGTGCGGTACACGTAGCGGATGGTATCCAGGAGAGCGAGAAAGGTCACCCGACTCCGCATGTCTTCAGCTATCGCCAGTACCTCTTCAAAGCTCTTACCTTCCTCCGCCGCACGAGCTGCCTCCAGGGCAATAAATCCCTGAGAGGCCGTAACATTCAGCGAGTCTATCACTTCTATATGGATATCACCAATCACATCCCCCGCCTGTTTCATAGCCAGACGGGCTATGTTATAGCCGGTGCTCAGCTTTGAAGAAAGGGTAATGCAGAGGATATTCTTTGCCTGTTTACTTGCCTCACGAAAGGCTTCAAGGTAGTGACCGGGCGATGCTGGCGAAGTACTGAAATTGTCCGGGTCCTGCAGGACCATCTCATACGCCTCAGAAGTACTCACGTCCAGCAAGTCACGGTATATCTCACCCCGAAAACAGATATTGATTGGGACAATCGTAATCCTGTATTGCTCAATCACTTCCGGGGGAAGGTTAGCTATACTATCAGTGACAATAGCTACATCCGGCATAAGACCCTTCTCTCACCCACGCAGTCCATATCTCGGACAAAGGTGGTTCTCGACATTTCGGCAGGAGCAAAGATACATGCACACATACCTAGAATGTCTAGGTATAGTAAACTAATTATTCCTCCTTGTCAAGTTTTCCGTAAGAAGACGTCCGTTCGTAGGGAAACGGGAACAGGCACAAATTTCGAAAGTCCGGGGGTCTGTTTGAGTGATTACTGGAGTTTCCTTATTTGCGGGAAGAATACTGCCACCATAACAGTCAGGGTAACAAGCAACATGGCAAATCCGCCGACCGTCCACTCGACACCTATGGCGGTATCAGCCATTAACCCGGCAATAAATGTACCAAGGCTGGTGAAGCCGAAATCCATAGTATATATACTCATCACGCGTCCACGATAGTCATCATCAACGTAGTACTGCACAAGTGTATTGCCGAGAGTCATTCGTGCCGTCTGACCCACCCCCACCACTACAATCAGAACGATGGAGAGAGGCCAGGACGTGGAAAAAGAGAAGCCAATCAAAGCGGAACCCAGAATGAGACAGCCGACCAGTAGCAGCATGCCCCGTCTCCTGTTCGGCAAAGAGGCAAGTATAAGGGCACCCACGATAGCACCAGCCCCTGATATACTCATCAATATACCCATTCCAGCCGGCCCCACCATCAGGATATCCTCCGTGAAAATCGGCATAAGTACCATATATGGCCTGGACAGCAATATCACGAGGAGTATAAATACCAGAAGCAGCAGTATGGTGGTCCTGCTTTTAACGTACCGGAGTCCTTCGAAAATGTCGGCAAAAATGCTTCTCCTGATTGCAGTTACTTTGCTGGTATGTGGCATCAGTATAATGAATATCACAGCTACAACGTACATGCCGGTCATGGCGAAGTAGACAAGCTCAAAGTTATATTCGTCACCGATAAGGAAACCTGCTACCGCCGGGGCGATAAGCCGCAGCGTGTTCATCGCCATATTATTCAGGGCAATGGCATTCATCAGCTGCTCTTCCCCCACAATCTCAGGAACAATCGCTTGCCGCGAGGGCACCATGAGTCCCATCACCGTCCCTTGCAATACAGAGGCTACAATCAGTATCCACCATGAACCGGCACGCTCAGCACTGAGATAACCGGTGGTAAGGCAGAGGGCAATACCAAGAGAGATCAAAGCCGAACATAGCTGCCCGACAAGCAGGACATACTTCTTCTGCACCCTATCAGCAATGACCCCACCAAACAAAGCCAGAAAAAGCATGGGCAGGGCGTTAGCCAGCGACATCAAGCCCAGAATGGTAGCCGAGCCGGTCAGATGGTACACCAGCAGGGAGCGACTCATCATTTGCATGTTAGCAGAAGCCCGCTGCCCCAGAAGCGCACCGTAGTAGAGACGAAAAACGGGATTCTTAAAGGACTCAAAGGTCCTGAGACTGGGTAGCGATAGCCTACCGCGCCCCTTACCAGAGGGTCTGAGCCCCATGTCCTCACTACTATGGTCACCAGTATCTTGAAACATCGACGATTTCTATACTCCGAGCAAATCGACTTGTTACTAAAAAGATAGGCTGCTCAATGAGCAGCCTCCAAGCCCCCTTAAGCGCTCTATGCCATTTTACGCCGATTCTGTGTCACAGGCAAATCGGAGGGATAGTGAAAAAGTTCCTTGACAGGGATAACCCGACTATATAAATATGTAGTAGCGGTGAAAGCTAGAAGATGGTGAGGTAGATGTTATGAAGATTATGGCAATCGTAGGCAGCCCCAGGCCAAAGGGGAATACGGACTTGCTCATTGACCAGGCCCTTGAAGAAGCTGCGTCACGGGGCGCCGAGACCGAGAAAATCATCCTGAGCCAGTACCAGGTTAATCCCTGTCTGGGACACCAGAACTGCAGTTCGTTCGAGAAGTGCCAGCAGGACGACGATATTCCCGCGATTCTGGACAGGTTCCGCGGTGCTGAGGGCATAATCCTGGGCAGTCCGGTCTACTACTACGGCGTCACTGCCCAGATGAAGGCCTTCATCGACAGGAATTACTTTCTCGCCAGACACGGCATCCGTCTCAGCGCGCGGTGCACCGGCCTAGTGGTTGTTGCCGGCGGCGGTGGTATCGACCAGACGGTGCGGGCACTGAGACGCTATATTAAGCTGGCAACGGAAATGCCCGATGAAAAGATACTTATCGTATCCGGGTATGCCAGCCAGCCCGGCGACGTAAACAGTAATCCGTCCCTGCTCGAAGAGGCACGTAAGATGGGGGCGCAGATGGTAGAAATGTTAAGGACAAACTAAGAATGAGGTGATTGGTATGGCACAGGAAACTCTAGTAACCGATGAGGTAAAAGCCATTATCGGGGTTGAAACAGTCGGCCCTCCCGAGTTAATCGAGATGAAGGCAATCAAGGACTACGCTAAAGCGATTAACTGGCCGGACCCGCCGAACCCGCTGCACGTTGACGAAGAGTATGCTAAGAAGAGCCGGCATGGCAGTATCATAGCACCGTGGAGCTTCTACACCAGCCTGGGTCGCGGCGTGCCAAGGCAACGAGTACCCTTACCACCAGCCCGTGTCGGCATGAACGGGGGCAATGACTACGAGTATTTCCTGCCGATACGTCCGGGTGATGTTATCACCACCACGAGCAAGATTGTCGATATCGTCGAGAGAGAAGGCCGGGCAGGGAAATTGATTATCACGACTTCCGAGAGAAAATTCACCAACCAAAACGGCGAGGTCGTCGGCATCGCCCGCGGTACCGGTCTCAGCCAGTATTAAGACCGATAAAAGGAGACATAGAAATGGCACAGCTTTTCTGGGATGATGTAGAAGTAGGTATGGAGATAACACCCTACCAGAGAGTGGTAACGCTGATGGAACTGAACAGGTTCGCCGGGGCTAACGATGAGTTCGTGCTTATCCACATGGACAGGGACTACTCGCAGAAGGTTAGTCGCCTTCCTGATGTCATTGTCATGGGGAACCTGAAATATGCCTATCTGGCTAACATGATGACCAACTGGATAGGTGAAGCTGGCACCCTGAAAAGACTCAGCGCTCAATACAGAGGAATGGATATCCCCGGACCGGCCCTCAGCAGCGAACCCACCATGATTTGTAAAGGTAAAGTAACTAAAAAGTATGTCCAGGACGGCGACCACTACGTGGAATGCGAGGTCTGGACCGAGACCAGGGAGGGACAGGTAACAACACCGGGGTCGGCGATAGCCATTCTCCCCACCAGAGATTGAAGTATTGGTCGGCAGGGATTACAGGAGCTCTCTTTGGACAAGAGTATCGACCTGATAGTCATCGGTGACGCCATGGTCGACGTGGTGTTGCCCCTGTCTGATATCGAGGATATCAGTTTCCTTTCCCAGGGTGGAGTTACCAATACCCGGATGAGTCTCTCACCCGGCGGTGCCGCTAACGTTGCCTACTACATGAGCAAACTGGGTGGCCGTGCTGCTTTCACTGGCAGAATCGGGGACGACCATTACGGAAGACTGTTCGCCGAAGACCTAAAGAAGCACGGCATCATTGCCAATATCACCGTAGACCCGAACGAGAACACGGGGGTGGTGCATGTCCTGGTATTCCCCAGCGGTGAGCGGTTCTTTATCGATGACCGTGGCGCCAACGTAAACCTCGCTTTTGAAGATATCGACCTCAATCTGGTCGAAGCATCGCGGTTCCTCTACTTCCTCGGTTATTCTTTCCAGGATGAGAAGGCTATCGGGAATATCATAAAAACCCTGGATAGTGCCACCGGGGACACACAGGTTGTTTTCAATCCGGGAGCACCCAACCTGGCTGATAGCTTTAGAGAGGCATTCACCGATATTATTCGCAGACACGTGGACATCCTCATCCTCAACGAAGCAGAAGCCCGGTGCCTGACCCAATGTGATTCAAATGAGAAAATGCTGGCCTCCCTGCTTGCCCTCACCGATATCGTTGCCCTTACCAGAGGAGAGCAGGGAAGCATCGTGGCAAACAAGGACGAGACTCACATTATAGAGGCGATACCGGTGGGGGTTATAGATACTACCGGCGCTGGCGACGCCTACTCTGCTGGCCTGATATACGGGCTCTGTCAGGGATGCGACTTAAAGACAGCCGGGGAATTCGCGTCCAGGATAGCCAGCAAGGTCGTCACTCACCTGGGTGCCAGAGTTGATATCTCTGAATAGACGTGTTTGCTAAACAGACCGTGCGCGTAGTCACAGCCTGATGATGTGTGCCTCAGCGCCTTCCGGGGTTATTTCCAGCATCCCAAGCGTACCCAGGCCCCGCCTGTAGTGCAGAAAGGTAGGGCTGCCGGAGCCGACCAGCAGGACACCATCACTCTCTCGAATCTGCGCCTCATGGCTGTGGCCGTGAACAACAACATCGGGTGCAGGCCCCTCACTGCCCCAGGGCGGGCGGTACATCCAGGGTGGCTCGTGAACGAGCCAGACAGTGTGGCCTTCCAGGTCTAGAACGTGCTTCATCTCGACACGCTCGTCCTTCAACAGTCCGAAGGGGTCATCATCGCCCAGGGCTACCAGCACCGGCGCAATCTGCTCCAGTTCATCTATCACTGATATATCGTAGATATCGCCTGCATGTAGAATAAGGTCGACCTTGTCGAAAGCCCCCGCTACCTCATCGGGTACCTTTGACGCTATGTCCGGTATATGTGTATCCGTTATCAGCCCAATCCGCATTTTCTCCTTATCACCCGCCCTTCAAAAGTCTAAAACACGCCTACATTGTAGCATAACCCCGTGTGGAAATAGAATTTACAGGCTCCAGAAGGGAACAGTCCTATCTCCGGTGCTGTGCACACGAGGCTAAAAGTGGTACAATCACTGGAAGTAGTTTAGACAGAGACCGCCTCATAGAAAGGAAGGTACCAATGCAGATTGTGTTTTTTCTAGTGGGCGTAGTCCTGTGGCTGTGTGTCTTCTGGATAGGTTCCATCGCCCTGGAGGCCACGGGCATGCCGCGCACCAAAGCCCGCTTCCAGGTATTATCGGCAATCACGGGGACAGGCTTTACCACCAGTGAAGCCGAAGCCATAGTCAATCATCCCAAGCGGCGGAAGATAGCCACCTGGTTGATATTCATTGGCAACACGGGCGTGCTGGCTTTCATCATCGCACTACTCGTCTTCGTAAGGGTCGGCGTCAGGAAACCGTCCCCGCTCCAGATAGGTATTGCAATCGCGGCCATCGTAGTGATATTCCTCCTCATCAAGCTAGGTGCCCTGGACGGCCTCACCAATCTCATCCTCAGGCTAACACGTAGAAAGAAACCGACCTCCTTTCTAATGACGGAAGAAATACTACACCAAACAGGGGGGTACAGCGTAACCCGGCTGTCGATAGGTCAAAAGGATGTGCCAGCCAGTCTGACCACGAAAAGCACCGGCCTTGAGGAACGGGGTATTACAGTCCTGGCTATAGAAAGGGGTGATACGGTAATGACCTTTCCCGGAGACGACGAGACTTTGGCGATTGGAGATTACCTGCTCTGCTATGGAAAGACCACCGAGCTTAGCAATATCACCCTCTAGGTTATCTCGGCTTTGATATACAACATCAGAACAAGTGGTACAATAAGGAGACTATTCATCAGCTCTCACTCCGAGCCCAGACAATACTATGACACAGCAAGATTGGGTACCGACCCGAAAACCCGGCGATAGAATCCTCCGTATCCCCCGGGTCAGGTCCTGGCATGTTCCACTCCCGCCCATGCCAAGACCCAGAACAGGTGGTGCATCATCCCTGGTACTAATCTACGGCTTCCTGGGGGCGATACTTATCGGCACGATTCTATTGATGCTGCCGATTTCGAGCAGAACGGGAGAGTTCACTTCTTTTGTCGACGCCCTGTTCACTTCTACGTCAGCAGTCTGTGTCACCGGCCTGGTTGTGGTGGACACCGCCGACTACTGGAGTTACTTCGGCCAGGGCGTAATCCTTGTCCTAATCCAGCTCGGTGGCTTCGGTTTTATGACGAGCGCGACACTCTTCCTGCTGATGTTCGGGCGCAGAATCGGGCTCCGGGAAAGACTATTGATAAGGGAGTCAATGGGACTGGCGAGGTTGGGAGGTCTTGTCAAACTCGTCAGGCGCATGGCGATATTTGCCATCTCCATAGAGATAGTCGGAGCTGCGGTCTTTTATATATGCTTATCGATAGATAAGCCGGGGGGACCAACGTTATGGAAGTCTGTATTCCACTCCGTCTCTGCCTTCAATAACGCCGGCTTTGACGTGTTTGGTGGTTTCCGCAGCCTTTCCGAGTATCAGGGGGACGTCCTGATGTTACTGACCACGGCGGTCCTTATTATCGTCGGTGGCATCAGCTTTCTGTTCCTGGCCGACCTGTTTCAGGTACGAAAATTTGGCCGATTATCGCTGGACAGCAAAATCGTCCTGCTGACCACATTATTCCTCCTGATAGTCGGCACAGCGGTTATATTGCTTACCGAATACACTGACCCCGATACCCTCGGAGGCTTTTCCTGGCCGCAAAAAGTACTCAATGCCTTCTTTCAGTCCGTCACTGCCCGGACTGCCGGCTTCAGTACAATAAACATGGCCAACCTGGCGGACTACGCGCTGTTTTTCACCATGCTCCTTATGTACATCGGGGGGGCGGCCGGCTCCACCGCCGGTGGTATCAAGGTCAATACCTTTGGCATGCTGGCCGCAACGATGTGGAGCACAATGAGGGGCAGGGAACGACCTGTTGCCTTCGGCAGAGAGTTTAACCCCCAGCAGATATACCGCGCACTTGTAGTGGTGATGCTCTCGCTCGGACTGCTGGCCCTAGTGGTGCTGTTACTTACCATTACAGAAGGATTCAGCTTCCTCAACGTACTCTTTGAAGCAGTATCCGCCTTTGGCACGGTCGGACTGTCCGCGGGAATTACTCCTCAACTGTCGGTGGCTGGTCGGCTGATAATCACAGCCACCATGTTCATCGGCCGACTGGGACCACTTACGCTGGCACTTTCGCTAATTCAACGACAGCACCACGTTAGTTACCGCTACCCAACAGATACCGTAAGAATTGGATAGGAGATAAAAATGAAGAAGCAAGTTGCTGTTATAGGCATGGGACGATTCGGTACCAGTATTGCCACTACACTCTGTGCCATGGGACACGACGTACTGGCCTTGGACAGAAACGAGAGCAGGGTCCAGAGTGTAGCGCAAATGGTAACCCACACCGTCCAGGCTGATGCCACCAACGAGACTATTCTAACGGAGCTGGGCTTGAGTAACTTCGAGGTGGCTATAGTGGCTATAGGCACCGATATCAAGAGCAGCGTCCTGTCTACTATCTTGCTCAAGAAAATCGGCATCCCCCATGTCATCGCCCGGGCGAATGACGACCTGCACGGAAGCATACTGGAGAAAATAGGGGCTGACATCGTTACCTACCCCGAACGCGAGATGGGCACCAGAATCGCCCGGGGAGTAACACTTTTGGCCGTCTCTGACTACATGTCAATCAGCGAGGGGTATGGCATTGCCAGGCTTACTGCTCCTGACTACCTCGTGGGAGAGAAGTTCTCTGACCTTGGTTTCGGCTACAAGGGAAAGTGGGAGACTGCCGTACTCCTGATACTGCGTGGTGACGAGGTAATCGTCACGCCGACCCCAGGCACTAAAGTCGAGGCAGGCGACGTGCTGGTGCTGGCCGGCAACAACGAGAAGCTGGAAAAACTGCTGGAGGAAGCCAGGAAAAACAGGGAAAAGAAAAAGGGAGAGGAATAAGGTTACAAGCAACTAGGCTGGCTGCCCAGACGGCGTTAGCGATTTGTCTTTAATTCCCACCCCACCTCGTCATTGACCACATACCCCGAGATATGCATCAGGGTATCACCGGTTGCCTCCATCTGCATGGATGCCAGGCATGGATAGTGATGAGCATACAGGCCTGCCTGAGGTACTGCTTCCGCTACAGGTCTCCCGACCAGTTTTTCAGCAACATAGTGTGTAGAGCCGCAGGGAGCGCTCCGCTCCACCTCAACCCTGATTATTTTTGTACCGGCTGCATCAAGCTCAATCTTCAGCCTGGGCCTGCCGAAGCATCTGGCAAATGATGCTATATGCTTGCTGTCATAGTCTTCAACATCATTACCATAGCCTATGGTATTCTCAGTTAAAGTACAGAAAGTCCTCGGGAAAACAGCCGTAGCCCCCATCGCGGCGATTTCACGCCGTAGTTCATTCTGAAGACCGAGGGGCAGCCACGCCGAATTGTCAACGGGCATTATGACGGCACCAACTTCTGAAAGCCTGGCAATTGCAGGCACGAGCTGGGCCGTTTCCTGGGATTCACTCATTGCCAGCAGGAGGTCAGCCTGCGGTATATCAGAAGGCAGAAACTCTTCCGGCTCATCTATGACGACGGGAAGTGCCCGCGGGGGAATGATAAGCTCAAGTATCCAATCTTTAGGTGCCACCCTCTGGATATGTTGAAATATCCTCTCACCGTAATGTCCCTGATGTAGAGCCAGTATACGCATCATCTACCCTCAAAAAACCCGTTTGACAGATTTACCAAATCTACATGATTTTACCGACTTCACCAATTTGTGATGGTGGTTTTGGCGGCATGACAAAAAACGCCATAACCCCAGACAACGCAACGAGTCCCGCAATAATAACGAAGGCACTGATATAGCTACCGGTGGTATCATAAACCCAACCCAGATAGATGGGAGCCGCTATTCCCACCGGGGTCATGAATAGCCTGGAAACACCCGCGATGGAACCAAAGGACTTACGCCCGAAGTACCGTGCCCTCATCGGGGCCATTATGCCTATGCCTATTCCCTGAGCGATGCCGTAGAGTACAAACCAGACGTATATCATGGCCGTGGTCTGGTTCAGCAAAAAGACGGCGAAGCCCGCAGCCTGCACCAGATAAGCCCCACCCATCAAAAAGCGCAGGTGGCCCCTGCTGATACGGTCGGCAAGAAAGCCACCAATAAATCTTGTCGGAATGCTGGAGGCAACCATGATTGCCAGCACACCCGCTGCCGAGACCTGTTCCATCCCCCAGTCAGTAAGAAACGGGATGCCGTGCACGTTCATAGCCGGCATCGCCAGGCTGTGGCACGCGTTGACCACCATCAGCATCCAGAAGGTGGGTGTCCTCATTGCCTGCCTGACGGTAAACTCTACCTCTTCAACGCCGGCGGCATACTCTACCCCGCGGGTGATGATATCACGTGTATCGTCAACGTTGCCTTCCACCGAGGCGCCATCAGGCAGTAAGCCATAGTACTCCGGTCGTCGTTGCTTAATAACAAACCATACCAGCGGTATACCGACAAACCACATTACCAGTCCGCCAATAGAGGCAGTCACCCGCCAATCGTAAGTGGATATCAGCCAGGCAACCAGTGGCAGTATCAGTGAACCGGAAAGGCCGGAGAAGACCATTTTGGTCCCGAGGGCCATTCCTCTTTTCTTAACGAACCAGTCGGTTATCGCCTTATCAACCGGCAGTGTCAGCCCGATATTTATTCCTGTTCCCAGTATGACTCCCCAGACTAGATAAAATGACCACAGAGAGTCTACATAGTTCATCAGGAGAAGAGCTAACCCGATGATGAATACACCTATAATGACTATCCACTTCGGGCCGAATTTATCAGTAAGCCATCCGGTTAGAGGTGCTTCAAATCCCCCTTCGAACCGACCAATACTGGAGGCAACCGATGTCGCTGTGCGATTGAAGTTTAGCTCAGTAGCAATGGGCTTAAAAAAGGCAGAGAAACCGTAGGTGTGGAAGCCATGACCCCACAGGGCTAGCAAACCGCCGGCGATGACCATCCACCAGCCGAAGAATATCTTGGGGAACTTTATCTTTTTAGTCAACCAACCGCTTTCTGAAACACGACCGCTCTGAAAAACCGGCGTAGCTTAAAGGATAGCCTTTTATCCACCAGCAGATGTCCTTATATTGGTGGTATTCTTACCTTAATCTATTATTGCAGGATAAATCAGAGACTTCAATTGACCCCGGAAATTAAAGGTATTCGATGGCATCATCTGTGTTAAGAATATCACGATGAGATCCTGGGCCGGGTCTATCCAGAAAATAGTGCTGGCTGCACCTCCCCAGTAATATTCGCCAAGCGAACCTATCTGCTGAGATTTCACCAAATCAATCATAACAGCGAAACCAAGGCCAAAGCCGACACCCTCGGTAGCCGTCTCGGTGAATGCGCTTATACTGAGGTCTGTCAAGTCCTGGTTACCCGGCAGATGGTTCATCGTCATGTAATCTATTGTCTCCGGACCCAGAAGGCGGACGCCGTCAAGCTCTCCGCCATTCATGAGCATCTGGCAGAACCGGTAATAATCGGCTGCGGTCGAAACAAGCCCACCACCACCGGAAAAAAAGGTGGGAGGCGTAAGGTATGTGCTGGTAGCAGAGTCATCACCCAGCTGTAATTTCTTATTGGCATCACGATTATAGTTGGCGGCAAAGCGGTCGGCTTTTTCTGGCGGTACATGGAAACCGGTATCCACCATACCTAATGGCTCGAAGATATACTTTTTCAGGTATTCATCGAAGCTCATTCCGGATAGCACCTCTACCAGGTAGCCACATACATCGGTCGATATGCTGTAGTTCCACTTGGTACCCGGCGAAAACTCAAGAGGGAGCTTGGCTACCTTCTGCACCATCTCCTTTAGTGTTCCCTCGCGTAGGTGAAATACCTTCAATTTCCCATAGGCTGTGCTAACCGGCGTGCCTACCTCTTCGGACCGACCATAAGCAAGACCCGAAGTATGCATCAGAAGGTCACGGATAGTCATGTCCCGCTCTGGTGGCTTCGTTACGAAATCGGGGTATTCACCAGAAACGTACACCTCCAGGTTTCTCCACTCAGGTATATACTTATAGACCTGGTCGCCAAGCTGGAAATGACCGTGCTCGTAGAGCATCATCAGGGCAACAGCAGTAATGGGTTTGCTCATCGAATAAATACGAAAGATGGTATCTGCTGTCATGGGTTTTTCCCGTGCAACATCCATCATGCCCACGGGTGATAGATAAGCCACCTCACCATAACGGGCGACCAGAGTAAGGGCACCGGCGATTTTCTTGGGCACGAGGTACCGGTTCTGCAAATGGTTTTCTATCCGGGCCAGGCGCTCACTTGAAAGACCAACCTCTTCAGGGTTTGTTACCTTGATAGACATTATTTACTCTCCTCTCTTACGGTGTGACCAAGACATTCAAATAAAACCAGCATAGTCAGAGTAACCGGGAATGTCAAACCTGATATTTCCCCAGAGGGAGTAACTTTGACATGCTGTATTTTCTATGCCATGATAGCTATCAAAGGGAAAGAAGGGAATAACAATTGCCATATTCCAAAAGCGTGGGCGGCCATTATGCGGCAATATTACTCCTTCTTTATCCGCTTCGTGACGACAGGTTACGGACTTTCTCCTCTCCCTTTGCTTTCTTCCTGCCCCGATTGGCTAAAATCGCTTTATACGTATTACAAGAATCGTTATTGACAGTTTGCTCCCGCGTATACTATGATAGAATATACGGCAGTAGTCTTCCGCATTGAAATCTGAATAGCCTGGCGATTCGTCGAATAGAAGAAAGATAGGTAAGGGCTTCATGCTTAAACTGACACTTTTTCACTGCATAAACGCCATTGATGAGATGTCAGACCCGACGGTGAATAACGCCGAAGTCCGGACGGTAAAACTGCCCTGCTCTAGCATGGTAAAGGACTTAGTTTTACTTCGGGCATTTGAGGCCGGCTCAGATGCCGTCATTGTCCTGACGTGTCCCGAGGGTCAGTGTCGCCACACCGACGGCAATATCCGGGCACGGAAACGCGTAGAGCGGGTAAAAAAGGCGCTCGATTCAATAGGACTGGACGGGAGGCGGTTGTTGTTTTTCAACGTCGCACCGGGCGGTAGCGGTATCACTGAAATATTACACCAGGCCCTGTCCGAACTTAAGGAACTCGGGCCGAGTCCCATAACAACCGCTCATCACGTACCAGCCAGGTGATACAAGGAGCTAACCGATGATAGTTGCCGAACAAAAACCGATTGATGAGATAAAGGAGATGGCCGCTCCCTACCGCAAATTGCTCGTCCTTGGTTGCGGTACCTGTGTTCAGACGTGCTTCGCTGGTGGCGAGGAGGAGGTAGCCACTCTGGTGAGTACCCTCAGGCTTGCCGCCAAGGTGGATGGTAGGGATATTGAGGTCGAGGGACTGACAGTGGAGCGGCAGTGCGAGGACGAATTCATTCAGGAGGCCGCCGAGAGCATAGCCCGCAACGAGGCTGTCCTGTCGCTGGCCTGCGGGGCCGGCGTCCAGGCCATCGCCAGGCGGTTTTACCATACTCCCATATTACCAGGCGTAAATACCACCTTTATCGGCGTCCTAGAGAAGCAGGGACTCTTTACCGAAGAGTGCCTGGGGTGCGGTAACTGCGAGCTGGCAACCTTTAACGGCATCTGCCCGATAGCCCGTTGCGCCAAGAAGCTGCTCAACGGACCATGTGGAGGCTCGCGGGACGGGAAGTGTGAAATCAACCCGGAGACCGATTGTGCCTGGCAGCTCATATACGACCGCTCAAAAGCGTTGGGCAAACTGGATAACCTGAAGGCCTACCGTCCTGCCCGGAGCTGGCAAGCAAGCAGTGCCGGCGGGCCGAGACGGCTTGTCAGGGAGGACCACATCATATGAACCCGGAACCGGTAAGTCGACTGGAACAGATATTAAAACAGGGAGAATTCGCCGTCACCGCCGAGTGCGGTCCGCCCCGTGGTGCCAATGCTGACGTAATACGTGAGAAAGGTGAGTTGCTTAAAGGCTTCGTCGATGCCGTTAACGTTACTGACAACCAGACGGCCATCGTGAGGATGTCAAGCATCGCTGCCTGCGTTCACCTTGAACAGATGGGGCTGGAGCCTGTTATGCAGATGGTCACGCGGGACCGTAACCGTATCGCTCTGCAATCGGATATCCTGGGGGCTTATTCACTGGGCATCAGGAACATCCTCTGCCTTTCGGGTGACCACCAGACCTTTGGCAGTCAGCCGGAGGCGATGAATGTCTTTGATATCGACTCCATGAACCTGCTCCATATGGTGCGGACGATGGGTAGCGAGGGCACGGATATGAGCGGTTTCGAGCTTGACGAGGCACCACACATGTTTATCGGCGCAGTCGCCAATCCCTTCGCCGACCCCTTTGAGTACCGTGTCATCCGCCTGGCGAAGAAGATAGAGGCCGGGGCTGAGTTCATTCAGACGCAGTGTGTCTATAATACAGAACGCTTCAAGGAGTGGCTCAGAATGGCCCGCGAACAAGGCCTGACCGAACAAGTCCATATCCTCGCCGGTATCACTCCCCTGAAGTCGGCTAATGCGACCAGGTACATGGCTACCAAAGTGGCTGGCATGGACATCCCCGATGACATTATCAAGCGAATCGCCGGCGTCCCGAAGTCGCAGGCAGCCGCCGAGGGCATAAAACTATGCCTGGAGACTATTCAGGAGTTACGTGAGCTTGAAGGTATTCATGGCATCCATATCATGGCTATCGAGAGCGAAGATAAGGTCGGTGAAATTGTGGAGGAGGCTGGTCTGCTACCAAGACCCGTCGTAGAAGTCTAACCCGGAAGGTCCTATGCCGAAGAAGTACCACATAGAAACCGTTGTTACGCCACCCCGTTTTTATCCGGTCGGCAAGTACGCCGTGACGGAGTTCCGCGAAGACTGCGTCGGTAGCTGCCGTAACTGCGTTAAGAAGAACTGCGTCTACGACGTTTTCAAGGACAACTACGAGCACTGGGCAACGATTGATGAGCCGGAGTTCCTCTACCTCTGCCAGAGCTGCTTTCGTTGTGTCCCAGAA
>SMTZ1_10003091_pt1 | contig 19769 bp, 17 predicted proteins | sample DeeMarSWOR136_30_FD_25667 | JGI IMG/M metagenome (IMG submission 25667)
ATTTGCCCCAAAACGGCCATACCATGGTTCCTTAGCACAATTGATTGGCTAAAAGAGTGGCCATGCGCCCGCAAAAGTGGCTTAGGCACATCACTACCATGGAACAAAGAATGGATTATAGAAACCCTAAGCGACTCAACAATCTACATGGCCTTCTACACCATCAATAAACACATAAAACAACATAGCATAACCCGTGAACAGCTAACACCAGAAGTCTTCGATTACATTTTCTATGGAAAAGGCAATTTTGACAAGGTAGCTAGCAAATCCAACATAAACAACCAAGCGTTACAGTCAATGCGAAAGGAGTTCCTATACTGGTATCCAGTTGACATGCGAAACTCTGCAAAAGAACTAATACCAAACCACCTAACATTCTTTCTATTCCAACACGTAGCTCTGTTCCCGCCCAAACATTGGCCGAAAATGGTCGGAGCCAATGGCATGCTAATGATTGAGGGCAAAAAGATGTCCAAGTCGAAAGGCAACTTTGTCACCTTTCGAAGCGCTATTGAGCAATATGGTGCTGACTCTACACGTTGTGCGTTATTATTGGGCGCTGAAGGCATGGACGACCCTGATTGGAGAAGCGAAAATGTACAAGACGTTAAGAACAAGCTTGAATCTTTCTACCGACTGGCCGAAATTATAATAACAGGAGCCAAAGACGACGAGATAGGACAGTTGGAAAACTGGTTATTCAGTGCATTACAGCATAAGATAAAGATCGTTACTGAAAGCATTGAAGTGCTGAAGACTCGCACTGCCGTAGAAAATGCCTTTTTTGAAGTTTGGAATGACTTCCGCTGGTATTCTAGAAGAAAAGGCAACATGAAAGCCAAAAGCTTGCAAGAGGCTTTGAAAGTTTGGGTGCAACTGCTGACGCCTTTTGTACCACATATATGTGAGGAAATCTGGAGCAGAATTAATGGAAAAGATTTCGTCTCTCTAGCAAAGTGGCCAAAATACGACCAAGACAAAGTCGATTTTATCGCAGAAGAAAGTGAAAATTTGATCAAATCCACATTAGACGATACATCAAACATAATTCGAGCAACAAAAATAGCTCCAAAGAAAATATACTATTACACAGCTTCGCAATGGAAATGGACAGTCTATCAAAAAGCACTGATGGTGTCTATTGAAACAGAACAAGTCAGCCAAAATGATCTGATGAAAGACCTAATGAAAGACGATGAAATGAAGGAAATGGCAAAAAAAATCGCTAATTTTGTCTCTCAGATCCTTGATGAAATTAACAGAATGGGACTAGACAGAAAAGAAAAACTCAGTTCAGTAGGAGCTCTAAACGAAACTGCAGTGATCAAGGAAGTAGAAAATTTCCTGAAGCGAGAGCTGAATGCAGAAATTCAAGTTTACATAGAAGATGATCCACAACGTTATGATCCTAAACGTCGCGCCCAACTAGCGAAGCCATACCGGCCAGCAATATATATAGAATAGACGGCATTAGAGATGCATTCGGAGAGTTGACAATACATTGCGGTTTACTTTGATGTGGTAATTTTTGCGTCCTCCGGAACTGGTGGTGACGTAATAGTCTTCGTTTTTCTCCAGTTTGCTTCCATATAGAAGAGCTAGGACAGTGCGGCTGATGTTTATGGTGGTTAGCTTCTTGTTAGGGATTTGCTCCTCTATTTCTTCCTTCAACCGTCTAGGATTAATGCTGTAGACCATGCCATTGTGAGGATGTACCTGCAGATTCTTCTCCATGTCTGTTATGAGGTACTGTATCAAATCATAGTATGGACTTTCCTTTCTTCTAATAAGATGAAGGTAGTTAACCAGGGGAATAGGAATATTGTAGATTTCGGACATCGCCTTCCCCTATTATATAAGTTTTGAGGAAGCGAGATTTAAGTCTTAACCCCTTATAAATAGTTATGAAACAATGTTCCATGCTTGCAGATACTAGATTGTGAATGAAAGAATTATATTTTCGTGATTCTTTGTAAACTGTTAGTTGGGCCCGTGGCGTAGCATGGATACCCTTAGCCAGAAAGCGCGTCGGCCCTCTAAGCCGGAGATCCTGGGTTCGAATCCCAGCGGGCCCGCCACTAGAACAATTCTTATTCAATATTAGGTGAGACTTAAACCTAGGATGGATTTATATTAAATCTGTACAAAGACGGTAAACAGGCGTATGTGACACAAAAATGTTTAGGCTAGAAAGGAAACAGAAAATCTATCAAATTGGCAACATGAAAATCGGCGGCCAACCTGGAGAATTGCCCGCAGTTCTAATCGGCAACATATTCTACAAGGGCATGCCAGAAGTTTCAAATCACAAAAAGGGAAGCTTCAACAAAAAGATAGTTCAAAGATGGATAGAGCTAGCTGAGAAGTTAGCCGAGGAAAGCGGAGGGCCTCACCTCCTAGATATTATGGCAATGTACCCAGAAGCAATAACCAAATATATTGCCTTCGTTACTGAACAAATCAATACCCCATTTCTAATCGACGGTGCTAACCCTGAGACGAGGATGACAGCTCTAAATGTGGTAAAAGAACTTGGTCTTCAGAAACAAGTTGTATTTAATGGAATTACACCAAAAACTTCAAAAAAAGAATTAGCGGCACTGAAGGATTCCGGCGTCAAAGCTGCAGTTCTAATGGCATTCAACGAACTCGACTACTCACCAGAAGGCAGAATCAACATACTGAGGAACTCGACGGAGCACCCTGGGCTGCTTAATATGGCGGAGAGAGCTGGAATAGAAAAAATGTTTATAGATACAATAGTTTTTGATGTCCCCAGTATCTCTTACGCGGCACAAGCCATTAAACTCGTAAAAGAGGAATTGGGGCTTCCTGCTGGCTGTTCACCTGCGAATGCCACATACATTTGGAAACAAGCTTTGAAAGGATCTATTTTAAGCGAAAGTTTTGCAGCGTCAAATACTTCTGCCCACACCATTGTTCAATGTTGGGGCGCAGACTTTCTTATCTATGGACCAATAAAGCAAGCTAAAAACATGATTCCAGCATGCGCTGTAAACGACGCTATAATCGCTTATTACAATATGAGACGTTTCGGAATCAAACCAATGGTCAAAAATCATCCGCTTTACAAAATTCTTTAGGCGAGCAAAGCCTTAACCTTCTGCACCGAGTCTTGTGCGTTGACAGCATACGCGTCAATTTCATAATCTTTACGTGTCTTTTCGGAAACGGCGTTACCTCCTATCATCACTTTTATCTTATCTCGCAGGTTTTCTTTTTTCAAAATATCTATGACATCTTTCAGATATGGAATTGTCTCTTCCATAGAAACGGAGATTCCTATGATCTGTGCCTTTTCACGGACAGCGGCTCCCACAAATTCTTCAGGTGCAACATCTACGCCTAAATTCACAACTTGAACACCTGCTGATCGAAGCGTTGCAGCGACAATGTCTTTTCCTAAACTTTGAATATTTCCTTTCAGCGAACCGATGACGATTTTTCCTTTTACCATCGTAAGTTCAACTTCCATATATGGCTCAAATATTTTGAAAGCTTCCCTCATCGCTGAGGCGGACGAGGCAACGTCTATGACGAAATATTCTTTTCTTTCGTAGCGTTGGTCAACGATTTTCATAGCCTTCATTAGCGTATCTAAAGTCAAATTAATGGGGAGTCTTTGATCTATTATTTGTTCAGCTATCTTTTTTGCCTTTTTTATGTTGCCAGAGATAACAGCATCTTTTAGCTCTTCAAGGAGTTTTTGGCTCAACCTTTAACCTCACCGAGGGGAAGTCTTGCATAACTATTAGGCATTCTTGCTGTTGCAATAAGCTTTATATCAGTTTTCCCTTTCTAGCATTAAGGGTTCGAAAATGTGCGAATTTACTGTATTTCTCGATAAAGAAATTGTTTGCAGAGATATAGTGTATGCGAAGACTGAGCGAAACAAGGTGCTGTTAAAAGATGTTTTAGGCGTTATTAAGACAATTGAAAACTGTAAAATTGTTGAAGTTGATGTAAGTTCAGAGCGCCTTGTCCTCGCTTAACTTTGCAACTGGCTTAGTGTGGAATGGGCTTAGCTTATGTAAGGTAAATTTAAAGGCGTGCTCTTCTCTGCACATTCCCGATATTTGCTGATTGCGAATTCTATGCTTTTCTGCAAATCGTCCTTTCTCAGGACACCTACGATGTCTTGAACAGGTCGCCCCTGACAGAAAAACTTCAAGGTGGGTGTACCCATTATACCATACTTAACAGCAAGTTTTTGGTTTGCCTGACTCTTCATGACATTAAATTTGGCAAACTTTAGCTTTCCTTCATACTCTTGGGCAAGTTCGCGATACACTGGCTCAAGCACCCTACAGTAAGCACATTGAGGATGCCAGAACTCAACAATAATCAACTCCTTTGATTCAAGAACTTCTTTTTCCCAGTTTTCAGCACTTGTTTCTACAATTGATTCAGACATTCGAATCGCCTAGATTTCTTTTGGCCTGGAAACTTGTGATATTTTCGTGGAACTTGAACGTTAAGTTTTCTTTAAATCGCTTAGTTACTATCATCTGTCACCATTCAATCGACTGTATGGAAAGTAGTAGCAGACCTATAAAAATGAGTATTCCTGCTGCCGCGGTTTTGAGGGTTATTTTTTCGCCCAGTAGAAGAGCTGATAGCACTATGACGATAAGTACACTTGCTCTGTCTACTATAGACACCTTTGAAGCGTCAGCCAATTTTAGAGCAGCGAAGAAAAACAGCCATGACAAGGCTCCCGCTACGCCTGAGAGAATTATGAAACTCATGTCTTTGGTGGTGAATCGAGTCAGTTGGTGCCCTTTTCCAATAATTAGGACGAAGGAGACTATGAAAAGCATCATAACGATGGCTCGCGCTGCCGTTGCTACAGTAGAGTCAACACTTTCTAACCCAATTTTTGCAAAAATTGCCACAAGGGCCGCGAAGAAAGCAGAAAGGGCTGCTAGGAGAAACCATTCCATTTCTAATCACCTAACTTTGCGAATTGAGTTTTTTCTTTAATGTGTACTTAGTTGGAATTTTCCGCCACGCAGAATTGTAGTTGTCTCTCCGTCGTCCCTAGTTATTTTCACCGCTGGCCTAGAAATGAGAAAATCCATATGATTTCTTGATGGATTCTTTCCACCGGGCATGTCGGTATTATTTCCAAAGGCAATGTGCACGGTCTCACTGATTTTCTCTGTTTCCAAGAAGTTTTCTAGTGATTTAGCCTTAGGATTTACCCCGAATGCGAACTCGCCTACTATTTTTGCCCATTCATCTGTATCCAAGGCAGTTTTAACCTGCTTTAGAACCGCCTTGTCCTGAGAGGTAACGTTTTTCACTAAGCCATTCTCTACTGTGAGCTTAACTAGATTTTTGAGAGGGCCAACGCCGCCTACAGCCATGTCACATGCAAGTATGCCCTCCAAAGAATTTTCGACAGGTGCCACTATCACCTCTCCAGTTGGCAAATTCATCCACTTCATCTTCTCCCAATCAACAAATGTATCAGTAAAGAACTGTCTGCCTTCAGTGCTAAACGAAAGCTCAGTACCAGAAGGGGAAGTGACCTCAACCTTAACGGTTTTATCCAGATTTCTCATAAGGGTTCGAGCGTAATCCTGCATTTTTCTATGCTCTTCCACCGTCAATGCCAACGCGCCCTCAGTGAGCATGTTCAGGTTTACTCCTGGACAATGACCCAAACGAGACCTTTTATCTCTAGTTTCCAAATGAATGAGTTTAATCCGGAAAGGTATTTCCTGTCCAACTCCTCGCAAGAGGTTTATAAATAGCTCAGGCTTCTGTCCACTTAACACTTCAAGGAGATGTCTAGGGACATCCTTTCTGAAGTTTTTACCAGTTTCGAGAATAATGAGCCTAGTCCAAAGTCCTAAGCCTAGGGCTCCGTCAGAGAAAGCCTCTCCAACTTTCTCTTTTTCGTCATCACATATTATTACAATTCGTTCTCCAGAAACTGCCTCTAAGACGCATTCCAGAGCGTTCCTTGCTGCTTCTTGAGCTTGCATAAGACTCATCTCAGCAAAATAGATAGGTGTAGGCAAATAAACTTTAAGATGTGCACACATTTGTTAACTTGTAATTTTAAGTGTGCTTCTTCTACTATCGGTTTTTGGCTTCAGCAAAAACTGAAGATTTTGATTAATGTTTGCTTAGATATGAGCATAAATACGGCTACTTGAATATCGCCCTGTAGTCATTTCGTTTTCGATTTCTTGTAACAAAAGTATTCTTTTGAAGGTTGGCGGGTGAGTTGAAAACCACGTGTTAATAGTTGTCCACGTTGATTTGGCTTCTTTTTCCATGGCAAGTTGCAGTTCTCTTTCATCTAGGACACCGTCGCGGTCAAGATCATATGCATCTTTTCGCCTCACTATTCTTTGGAATTCTTGCTTTGCCATGGCAGGGTCTCCTATGTAAAAAGCTCTTGCGCCTGTTGTCGGTTTGGGAGACACTGAAAGACCATAAGTGATTTTGGCTAACGCACTTGTAAGCTGTCTTGGTTGGCCTGTTAAATAGGCAGAGTATGCATCCGAGTAATGTTCACGTAATCGGCTCAAACCCATAACACATAGAAGCGTGACAATGTAGACTACATAGGATATTATAGCAACCACGAAAAGCGCCGCTCTAGCACCGCCTTCTTTTTTGTTGCTGGAGCTGCTTCTACTCCATCTTGCCGCCTCAAACGTTCCCCAAGAGATCCAATAAGCAAGAAGGGGCAACGCTGAAAGCATAGTCATAACCAGATAGTCTCTGTGTTTGATGTGGCCAAGTTCATGGCCAATAACGGCTCTAACCTCATCTTTATTCAACTGTTTAAGCAGTCCCTCGTGAACAGCTAGAGTGGCGCCGCTTGCAGTTCTTCCGAAGACAAAGGCGTTTGGGGTTTCGTCTGGAACGACTGCAAGTATTGGCGTGGGTATACTGCTTTTTTCTGCCATTTCTTTCACTGTCGATTCCAACCATGGGTTCTCTCTAGGTTTTAAGTAGCGTAGGTGTGTAGAACCTCTTACGATGGCAGGTCCAATAAGATATTGTAGCAGTAGGAAAAACAAGGTTGCGATGATGGCCCATATTGTAGGAAGTTGAAGTATAAACATTATTACTCCTAAGAAGACGGTGAAAATAATGCTGAGGAGGAGAATAGATACGGTCATGGAAAGTTTCAGCCTAGCCAGTCTAGCCAAAATGGCACCTCAGTTTAGCAGTTAATGCTGCTTAAGGAAATAAGCATTTTTCACGCATAATGCAAATACAACAATGATTTGTCAGATTTTACGTTTTTCTCTTCAGAAGACGCAATCTGTGACCAGGAATTGCAACTTCGCTTTGCCTTTCAAGGAGACTGGTTTGAGTGAAGTCCTTGCGAAGTTCTAACATGTTTAAGGTGTCATATCCATTGTGAATTAAGAAATTGATTGAAACCGAATGTTTTGGCTCCACGCTCAGATATATCGATGTCTCATCCTTCTTTCTGGCTAGGTCTTTGTATAAATGGGCTAAGTCACTGAAGTCCTTCTCTTTGTATTCTCTAATAATCATGAAAGAACGCTTCACAACTGTGCAAATCATATATACCATGTGCATATAGAAGTTTATCAGCACTTTGGAGGAAAATAACCTTGACAAGAACTCATTTAGGACTCATGTCCTTTGGGATTTTTCTGATAATTGTTGCCATTTGGATAGCAACTTGGGCTCTAACAATAATTTCTGCTGCTGACATCGTTCCTCTAATTCTTCTTTCTAGCGGTGTTTGGACTGTGGTTGTTGCGACCATTAGATCAGTTAAACCCGGAGAAAACGATCGTGCCTTCGGCACCTTCGGCTGGGGTATGCTGCTTATAGTTCTTGGGGGTTCACTATACATGGTCAACGTGGGGATGGATCCTGTGTATACCCTTGTGTTCATTTTGGCATTAGTCGGAATCTTAGCTGTTGTCACTGCTATACGATTAAGCAAAAAATAGAAAACTTATCTCAATCATACACATAACAGGTTTAACGACCTTCCATGTCCATCATACAAAAAATCAACTGCGCCCACTGCGGAGCACCAATCCAATTCAAACCTGGAGAAATTGTAACCACTTGCCGATACTGCGGCTTCACCCAAGTAATCGAGACAGGTAGAGCCTTCACCTTTGAACATTCAATGCTTCTGAACAAATACGATGCAGCTCAGGTTGAAAATGTCGTGCGTGAATGGATGGGAAAAGGCTTTGCAAAACCAAGTGATTTAGCGAGGGCATCAAAGGTAATCGAGAAGAATTTAGTCTACTTGCCCTTCTGGGTTTTGGAGGTTGAAGCGTCAAGTGTTTATAAGGGCATTTTTGAACGACTTACGCCTCCTGTAGTGAAAGAAGGAAAAATCGAGAAGAACTACGACTGGCTTATCCTTGCAAGAAAGGCTACACAATTTCCCACAAGAGAGTACGATGTTCCCCTAGAAGGAAAAATCCCCTATGACTTTCGGAAAATAGAAGGTTTCGCAAAAGTTTTGAACAGCGAAATTGAGAAAGATGAGGCTGCGGAAAAGGCTAAACAGCAGATTGAGGCTCACCACCAGTTTTTAGCTAAACAAGAAGTGGACAGGATAATTGAGATGCACAATGAGTTCAAGTTTGATGATGCTGTGTATCTCCACGCACCCATATGGTTTATCACTTACGAATATAAGAAGGAAAACCATCAAATAATCTTAGATGGCGCAACTGGAATGGTGATTAAAGGCGACATACCAGCTACGAGATTTGGACTATTTTAGAGAGCAGCTTCAGCTTCTTCTTCCGTGGGAAATACGTTGCCAGCACCAACACGGGAACATGTAATAGATGCCACTGCTTGTCCGTAAGCAACTGCTTGATTAAGACTCCACCCACGAAGCAGACCTTTAATCAAACCAGCAGAGAATCCATCTCCTGCACCTGTAGGGTCCACTGGCTTAAAATTAGCCTGCAATTTGGACGGCACAGAAAATTCTCGATGTTTGTTGGTGGAAAAGATTTCACATCCTTCTGCACCTCTAGTAAGAACAACATTCTCTAGACCATACTTCAGCAGGTCGGCAGGGTTTTCCATTTTCTCAGATGACCTTTGCAACAGCCTCCAGCCTGCTTGGTTTAGAATAAATATGTCTGCATGTTCAAGTATTCTGTGAAGACCTTCGACGCCAAATTTCATATATGGAGTCCCTGGGCGATACACAACGAGCTTTTTTCTTGTTTTTGCATAATCAGCGATTGATGAGGCGATTTCTGTAAAAACTTCTCCAATGTAAACGATTCTGCAGTGGTCAATAGCTTTCCAGTTGATTTCTTCAAGCGATGTAAGAGAAATTGCGGATTGGGGTGAACCAATTGCGAAGAGCCATCGATGCTCTTTGTTGTCGCTGAGAATTAACGTCTGTAACGAAGACATGTCTACAAAGTGAATATTTGACACATCAACTCTGTCTTTGCTCAAATTGTCTAGAAGCATCCTTCCTGTAGAGTCGCTTCCAATTCTTCCCAAAAAAACGACTGGAACGTTTAGTTTAGAAAGAGCAACAGCTACATTAGCACCCATCCCGCCCCGGTAGCGCCCAGTTTCCTCCACAAAAACAACCTCATCTGAAGTTGGCAACCTTTCTACGGAACCATAGATGTCTAGAACGGCACTCCCAAAAACCGCTACTTCAGCCTTGACTTGCGGCTGTTTCTTGACTACTTCCGACAAATATTGCCTATCCAAATCTCGATGAAACGAATCAATGTCCAAGTTATATCTTTGGCAAACTTCGACTATACTGGAAGCGTAAAGGTGAAAAAGTTCTTCAACAACAGTTTTCGTCATATCTAAAGAAACTTCGCTTGGTGATTTCAAAAAGAGAATAAGCCATTTGCCCAGACTAGTGGGTTTGAACCACTTTACCCAAACAGTTCTTCCCTTTTCGGTGCTGACCTCCATGCCCTGCTCAAGAACTTCTCCCTTCACCATCTTTTTTAAATATTTTATAATGGACTTGTTAGAGTACGGAAGTTCTTCTACTAAATCATGTTGGTATGTTTTTTTATCAACACCAATTCTTTCAATAATTTTCAATCCAACCTTAGACTGAAGAATGCTCCAAATTAATCTCCGTTTTTCGGACTCCAACGGAAAGGGCAAAACGTAAGGCCACACACGTTCACTATTTATTTTCTTCATTTTTTCCACATCAAGGCATATATAGATATATCGTTAGCTTTGCAGAAAAAAACTTCTGCTACTGGTTCTCCCAAATGTTAGAGGTTAAGGCTTATATTAGAAGATGTTTACGATTCACAAAAGAGTTGAGTCAATGGAATCAGAAGGCTTTCTCAGACAAAGATTCTCGAGATTAATCGGCTTTCTTAGAAAGGAGTTTGCCTTCATCACTGGGAACTATCAAATTCTGGTAGTAAGCTGGGTGATAATGGACCTCGCCATGGAAATGCCTAACCCAAACTTCCAAACATACGTTGTAAATGTTCTTCAAGGCCCAGATTTAGCTCTCGGGATTATCGGCTTTGCTAACTTTATTGCAATGGCAGCCGTTGCTTTCCCCGGCGGCTACCTCGCAGACAAGTTTGGGAGACGTTGGCTCATCACAACTATGACTTTTGGAATGGCTTTATCATGGTTGTTCTTCGCATTGGCTCCTACATGGCACTTCATTTTGTTAGGATCAATTGTGAGTAGTCTTTGTCTAATATATCAGCCAGCGCTTTTCGCAATGGTCCAGGATTCTCTTCCTCCAGAGCGTAGAGGCATGGGTTCTTCAATTATACAACTCATTCACGGCACCTTTAACACGCCAGGTCCTATAATTGCAGGTTTCTTGTTGCTCCAGTTTGGACTGGAAGGGAGTATGAGAATAATATACTTAATTATGACTGCGCTTTTCCTAATTGCTGCAGTGTGGCGGCTCAGATTAAAAGAAACAATAACAGGAGACCCAATTCGTTTTAGGTATTTTGTTTCTTCTTACCCTAAAGCGATAAGAGAGAGTCTTAATGTTTGGAAGAAAGTGCCTCGGTCAATGTTTTGGCTATTCATGACTCAGATTTTTGTAATGTTTGGAATGGCGCTTACTCAGGTGATTAATCAGCTTTATGCGTTACAAGTGCTTGGAATTACTTTGGACCAGTGGTGGCTCGTTTTCATCCCACTTTTATTAACTATGGTTTTTGCATCGATACCTATAGGCAAAATTGTTGATAAGTTTGGAAGGAAAATCCCGTTGGTTTTTGGGGTGCTTGTCTTTGGTGCAGCAACAATAATTTTTACCATTGGCGACCTATTGACGGTCATGTTTTCTATGGTTTTGTTCGGAGTTGCCCAACTGTTGGTTATGTCTGCTGCGATGGCGCTCTCAACAGATCTTGTACACCCATCAAATAGAGGTAAAGTTGTGGGATTCAGAAACTTTGTTGGCTACATTGTAATGGGCTGTGGCATGTTGCTTGGTGACATCCTCTTCACAGCAGGAACGAGAATAGGCATTCCCCAACTGCCCTTCTACACAACGCTTGGACTTGTCATACCAGAACTGCTCATAGTTCTGCTACTCGTACACGAACCCGAAGAACGAGTAGGTGCCCTAGGTTCAAACTAGACAACAATTTTTATGTTCCAACGTTTCATAATGTTGTGGACTGAAACTTTCATGACGGAAAAAATCATCGGCCATGGCACTTGGTACGATAAAACAGCCATGAAAATCATTAAAAGAGAGCAGAAACTGGGCCGAAGTCTTGAATTGATTCGAACAGAAATGGGCGTCAGCGCCTCAGGCATTCCTCACATAGGCAATTTGAGCGATGCCATAAGGTCCTATGCCGTAACAGTTGCGTTGCAGGCACAAAATTGTAATTCAGAGTTGATAGCATTTGCGGACGATAGAGACGGTTTGCGTAAAGTCCCAGCAGGAATGCCAAAGTCACTGACCAGATATTTAGGGTATCCTGTGACTTCTATTCCAGACCCTGAAAAATGCCACAAAAGCTTCGGCGAACACGTCACGTCGCTGATGCTTGAAGCCTTCGACCAATGTGGGGTCAAGTATACCTTTATGTCAGCCACGGATGTGTATAGACGTGGTCTTTTAAACGACGAGATCAAGGTTTTGCTTCAAAACGCTAAACGCATAGGTGAGATAATTAAGGAAGAGGTAGGGCAAGAAAAGTTTGAAGAAGCACTTCCCTACTTTGCCATTTGCGACAATTGTGGCCGCATCTACACAACCAAAGCTTATGAACTGTTGCCTAAAGAAAACAAGATTCTGTACAAATGCGACGGAATGGAAATTAAAGGACAATGGTTTGAAGGATGTGGACACAGAGGCGAAGCTGACTACACTAAAGCTGAAGGAAAATTGGCTTGGAAAGTAGAGTTTGCTGCGCGATGGAAAGCTCTTGACATCAGATTTGAAGCCTACGGAAAGGACATTGCAGATTCGGTGAGAGTTAACGACCGAATATGTCAAGAAATCTTAAACTGGCCTCCACCGTCTCATGCTCGATACGAGTTGTTCTTGGCGAAGAGTGGCAGAAGGTTCTCCAAGTCTGCAGGGGTAGTGTTGTCCTCGCAAGATTGGCTTCGTTACGGGTCACCACAGTCTCTTATTCTGCTTATGTTGAAGCGATTTACAGGCGCACGTCCTGTCTCAGTCTTAGATATTCCTGCGTACATGAACGAGTTTGACGATTTGGAAGACATCTACTTTGGCAAGAAAAAAATCTCTGACAAGAAAGAACTCGCCAAGCTTTCTGGTCTATACAAATATTGTTGGTGGCTTAACCCTCCTTCAACGCCTAGTATCCACATACCCTATAATCTTTTAGCATATTTGGTCAAAGTTTCCCCAAAGAGAAAAGAAACTGAATACATCACCCAGAAACTGCAAGAATACAGCTATGTGAAAGGCGAAGAACCCATCCTTGCTGGTTTAGAAGAAAAAATAAGATATGCTGTTAACTGGAACCAAGACTTCAAGGAAATAAAGGAAATTCAACTGAAGCTCACAGCAAACGAGACAGAAGCGATAAAGGAACTTATCAAAACTCTTCAAAACGACGTGGACGCAGAGATGATTCAGAGCGTCATCTTCAATATCGCAAGAAAACACAACATACAGCCAAAGCAATTCTTTAAAACACTGTACACAATCCTTCTTGGAACCCCTGCAGGTCCAAGATTGGGACCGTACATAGTATCAATGGGCAAAAAAAACGTTTCAGAAGCTTTACAGCGGGCAGTCAGTCGACGATAATTTTGAGAGAAGTGAGCAGCTTAGCCTATTCAATGAATTGAAACAACAGTTCCAAAACTTAGTTTTTTAGGCCATGTCCATATTTTTCATTGTGGTATTCTGAATTCTTGCGGTTGAGCAAAAGAAAGCTGATGATTCAAGCTGTGGTTTTAGCTATTTTGGGTACGCTGATATTCAGTTTTGTTTGAAAGGCTTCTGCCCAATGCGATGCAGAGGGTAAATGTTGTCATTAGAAAATGTTGTGGCAATCTGTTATCCTGAGTTATTGTCTCATAAAAAGGGAGATGTGGAATGATATGCCTCAATTGCATAAAAGAGGTTAGTCGCTTCACAGTTTTTTCCAAGATTCTAATGCTCTCTTCATGTATTGAATAGCCTCCTCTTCTAATGGTTTAACCTTCCTCAATAGTTCTGCTGCCTTTCTCCGATCTTCAAATTTCATTTCGCCTTGAAACTTGAAAGGGAAGATTTTCATGAAGTTTTCCATATGTTTCATTCCCTTCTTGTAGCATTTGGCAGCTGCCAACAATTGTTTTGAATATTCGTTGGAGTTCTTTTTTACAATTCTCTCTAAGAATTCTCCGGCGATTGCTCGTCCCTCCCAAATGCATGCTGCGACGTAGCTGTTGCCGTGGTAGTTCTGCTTTTTCTCTGGTAGGTTCTCCAGAGCAGTGGCCCATTCTTCTAGTGCTGCAGGTCCTGCAACATATTTGTCGAGAATCGGCACTTTTGCTTCTGCGAAACGCACAGCTCTTTCTATAGCTGCACTATCAAGGTGAGCAGGGTCTGGCTTAACCTTGTCTCTGAAGAAGAAGGCCTCGAGACAACCAGGCGCTTTCAAGTCGTAAAAGATAATGGGATCTTCAGGCTGTTTATTGAGATGCCTAAAGGTGCTTACGAGATACGATTCTCCCTCATATCCATTGACAATGCCATATTCAGGTACTACAAGCCCCCATAGAACCACCGGTCTATCTTTCTCATCTACTTCATCCTTTATCTTCGCGAACAGCTTTCTTGCGATTTCGATTTCTTCAGATGTGTGTTTTCCCTCAATCCTAGGAAAAGAGTGAGGATATACATAATGTTCTAAGGTCCATCCAAGATTCTCGGTGGCTTTTTGGATCTCCTTCCACGTTTCGCTAGGGAGAGCGGTAGGTCCAGAAGGGCAGGTGTCACCTTTGGAGACGTTTATTATAAATGCATAGCCAGAGTAGCCTCCCACATCCACTATGTCGCATTTGGTTCCTAACGATGTAAGTGATCCAGCTAGTGCGCCAGTGTAGGACAGCCAGCATGGTTGATACACAGCTTTTCTGCTTATTGATTTTCTACTCAATGTTTTTCCCTCAATTAACCTCTTGGTGTAGCGACTGCGTAAAGTTTCTTTTTGCCTTTCTTCTCTTAGCAATGAATTGTGATACACCGTAGTCACAGCCTTTAGTAATTCATCCCCATCTTTCGTCAAAGCATATTTACCCCTGGCAATTCTTTCAACGAGGCTCATTTTCACCAAATGATTTAGGTGATTGGCTAGGGCTGTTTTGGAGAGGTTCGTATGATTCATCAACTCAGAAAACCGACCGTTGTTTCGTGAGATAAGTGCCATGATACGAATTCTCTTGGGGTGAGCAACAGACTTGAGAAGTTTGGAAATTTCCATTGTAGTCTCCAAGAAACTGCTTTGTTTATCGTTGTTATTGTCGCTCAACAAGCTACACCTATAAACACATGTCTAAAGTGGATTTCCTAACATTTAAGGGTTACTGTTTTTGTGAACTTTAGTACTAATTTTCGTGAACTTCTTCAACACGTCAACATACTCACCACATTCTTTCGACTCGTGACTTCGTTGGATTCTGAATAATTCTCTTCGTGGCGAGGTTAAGGGAGTAGAATTGTCACTGTGGAGATTAACAATCTGAGGGCGATCACTGTAGGGTGGTGTTTCCGTATTCAAATGCAAGTTTTGCAAAAATACCCATTGTTCCCTAGATTATACTGGTTTCTGTGATGAAAGCATAGTTATATGCTTCCTTTATCTGTTAAACACTGCTAAGTTTGCATTTACATAGATTCAGTTTTTGGTTTTTAGCCATATGATATGAGGAGTTGAGAGCATTTTCTATTATCCTTACCCTCATGCAAGCAGTGTTTGCCTGCTTTTCTGTGCCCACAAGACTTTCGAATTTTGCTGTTCATTCCGATAGTACATCTATAAGCTCGTTTCTTTCCTTTTTTATCGGACGTCCATTTACCTAAAATCGTTCCTTTCTTTCCTTTTTGGGATGCGCGTTGCCGGACTTGCATGTAATGCCCTTTGATTTTAGTTCTCTTTCTTGAATTCTTCGTCATGCCAATCGTCTAGATTCTTACAGAGAGACTTCTGAAAAATCATATGAAGCCAAAATCAACATTGAAGAGAACGCACGACCTTGACATGATAGAAAATCCCAGCATTACACTTTTATCCATTAAGAAATATGATTAATGCAAGATTTCATATATGCAACTGTTGGATTATCATGAGCATTTCAACAAAGTATAAGTTGATTACTTGATGCATAACGACGGTTGAAGGAAGAAAGTTGCCGCAAACATATGCTTGTAGAAATTGTGGAGGATTATATTCACGAGAAGAGTATGAGGATAGTAGGTTTTGTCGGGTTTGCGGAACATTTCTGATGCCTGAACGCAAAGTTGGGAGAATGGTTAAGAAAATTATCAAGGTTATGAAGCCTGAGGTTAGCGGGGAACGCCAAGGAATGGATTGGCTTCCTAGTGGCTATGAGCTTCGAGAGGGTCAGATGGAGTTTATTAAGGAAGCATCCAGAACGATTGGAAGTCATAGGATTTTTCTAGGAAATGCTCCTTGTGGTATAGGGAAGTCGCTGGCTGCTATTTTAGCCGTTCTGCAACACCTTGAGGAAAGTAAGCTCATGATTACCTTCAGGACAAGAAGCCAATTGCATATTTATTTGAAGGAGTTTAAGGCTCTCGGTTGCATTTTTCCGAGTGTGTCTCTTTTCAGCAAGCAGAGTATGTGTCCCATGAGAATAGGAGGCAACCTTTCTTACTATGATTTTTTTGAACAGTGTAGTAGGTTAAAGGAGAACTGTGAGCCTTTAGAGAAGCCCTATTGTAGATTTTATTTGAAAAATCTTAGAAAGAAGAAGCAAGCTGAGGAATTAGCTTTAGATTGTGCCCAGAGGTTTCTGGCACCAGCGGAGGCTACTCGGTTTTTTGTAAGGCATGGATTTTGTGCTTATGAAGCATTGAGAAGTGTTTTGAACAAAGCTAGGATTTTTCTTGGAACTTATCATTATGTCTTTGACCCAAAAATTCGAGGTTTCATTCTCAAGGATTTCGGCGTAGGGCTTGATAATGTGTATTTGATTGTGGATGAGGCTCATAATATTCCTGCGTTTGCGAGAGAGCTACTGTCTGATCAGCTTACAGAGATTGTGCTGGATAGAGCCTTTAAAGAAACTGAACGGCAGGACCTGAAACGACTTCAGCCCAGAAGCATTGACGATTTGTATCTTGAAAGTTGCAGAGTTTCAGGTGTTGAAGCAGCTAAGGCTCTCTTAGAATATGGGGAGCATGTTAAAGAGAAAAAGCTGGAACTAGGGCACGAGAATTTAGTCAGTTATAGTTATAGAGTCGGCGAGTTTCTGGAGAATTTTTTTGAAAAGGTGGGTGAGAAGTATATCCATCTTGTCAGTAGAGATTTGAGGAAGGGAATTGTTCTTGAGGTTAGGGGGTTTGATGGTAGAGAGGTTTCGTCTCCGATTTTAAGGCAGACGCGTGGGAGTGTTCTCATGAGTGGTTCACTTTCTCCGCTTCAGACATACAGGGATTTGATGCTATATGAGTCAGCTGGGGTTCTGGTCAAGGAGTTTGATTCTCCGTTTCCCGCCGAGAATAGATTGATTTTGGGAGCTAATGATGTGTCTTCACGGTTTGAGTTGAGGACGCGCGGAATGTTTGAGAAGTGGAATCAGTATATTGATGCAGTATCTCGAGTTAATAGGGGAAATGTGGCTTTCTTCTTCACGAGTTATGATTTGATGCAGTCAATATTGAGGTTGGTCAAGATAGATAGAAATGTGCTTGTTGAGCAGCGTAAGACTAAGAGAAGTGGTGTTTTGAATGTCTTGCAGAGGTCAACTAATAATGCTTTGTTTGGTGTCTTGGGAGGGAAGTTCAGTGAGGGTATTGATTATCCAGGCAATGTGTTGACATGTGTTGTTGCTGTTGGTTTGCCTTATGCGACTTGGAATGTTTACCAGAAGGGTCTGATAGATTATTATGATAAGCAGTTTCCAGAAGAAGGAAGGCTTTATGCTTATTTGACACCTGCGGTTCTGCGTCTCATTCAAACTTCGGGACGTGTTCATCGCTCTCCCACTGACAAAGGGTGTATAATTATCTTGGATGAACGAATAACGAAGCCTGGAGTGAAAAGGCAGTTTCCAAAATATTTTCAGAAGGAAATGAGGATTGCTGAAAGTGTGGCTGACTGCGCAGAAAAGATTGAGAGGTTTTGGCAAAACCACCGTTAGATAAATGAGGATTTGCGCTACCCGGACAGCCCATGGGGCTAGTGAAAAAATTTGGCCAAAGAAGTAAAACTGCTCAAAGAAAGGCTTGCGGGCGCCACAAAAGCAGATCAACCTACAACCAAAGACAAACTCGTAATACCTCTGGTACCTTAAAACACAAGGATACGCTGAATTCACTAGCAAAGTATATTACCTTATCCTAAAACAAATCGCAGCTTCAGAAAACTGCACACAAACTCGGAAAGCCGAGGCTGCTCAGAATCACATTTCACAACGTGCGCCACTGGAAAGCAACAATAAAATATGCAAAAGCAAAGTACACAAGAACTTAAAAACAACACTGAACTACACCTAACTATGATAGTTGTCCGTCCTGAGGGCCCGTAGTCTAGTCTGGATTAGGACACTGGCCTGCGGAGCCGGAGGTCTGGGGTTCAAATCCCCACGGGCCCGCCACCTTTTGGGTGTGTGAACTAACACGCCCTTGGAGAAAGGCTCCAATGTATATTATTAAATTGCACTCTTCAGTATTGCCAAGAGAAATTCTCCTGAAACAAATGTACGCATGTATACTGAGCCCTCTCTTTTTTTCTCTACGTTTTAGGTAAGAATCCTTAAAGGGTCTATTAATTAGAACTAAAGAGATTCGTTATCGTTAGGCTGCTTGCGTTTTCTGGGATTCTGGCAAACTGTGTTAAGGATGTAAAACTAAGTAATTACATATGGCATATGCTTAGGTCTGATAGATGTTTTGATCTGCGTAAACTTCTATCCCTGTCTCTCCTATTTTGTAAGGTCTTGGAACAGAATCAACTTCGGTACCGCGCATCTTCAGAATTCTGACAGCACGCTCTCCTGTTCTAAGTGTCTGTACATCTATAACACCTTGGGACAGGTACTCTTCTGGTTGCACCTCTCTTATTTCGCCTATTGATATAGCTTCACTTGTAATGAGGCAAGTAACTCCTATGGCATTCAAAGCCTCCATGATATCTAATATTGCCTGTCTCTTCTCCCATGCCTCTGGAAAACGGAATGTAAGACCAGAGACTGAGTCGAGTACAACTCGTTGAGCGCCGATATCGCCAATAAATCTGTCAATGCTACGTCCTCCTTCAAACGTCTTGAAGATATTATCTATTAAGCGTGCGCGTGCAAGTTCTTTTCCACTCACTTGTAATCCGCCGACCTGTCTGGGCTGGAATGCTTGGGCTGGAATGCGTCTTACATCGGATGCATCTATGAAAGTGAATTTTCCCTCTTGTTCTAATTCTTTGAAGTTCCAACCGAAGGTTAGCATCTCTTCTACAAAGTGGTTCTTGGTCTCATCTAGACTAATGAAGACTGTCTTCACTCCGTCTTTGGTAGCGCCATAGTGTAAGAATTGTGAGCAGAAGATTGTTTTTCCAGTTCCTGGTCCACCTGTTATCAAAATCATTCTTCCTTCTGGAAAGCCACCTTGTAGCATCGTGTCAAGACCCGTTATGCCGGTGTTCACTTTTCTAATAACCATTTTCACCATCGACCAATATTCTAATGTCGACATAAATATCAAAAGCAATATATAATTTCTTCGTACTACTTTGTGGCTAACGAACAACATTACATTATAGCTTGGCTAGTGTTACAATTACATAAAAATTCTCGCAGTAGACCTGCACCGCAAGGTTCTATGCAATCTTAGAATTCTACGAACATTACTTCCCAAGTTTTTCTTTTTTGATGGGTAGTTCGTTTTCTAGATATATTTGGTTGTACATCCTGTTGATTTTGAGGAATTTTTGTGAGCCTTTTTCGGTTGTTTTGTCTTTTAGGGTGATTTCTCCTTCGAAGAGTCCTAGGATTGCTTGTACGTCCTGTGGGGGATGCATCAGAGGATTCATCACCGCCAACGTGGTGAACCCTTTTGCTCTCAATTC